>Ga0206886_1019_pt1 | contig 40129 bp, 34 predicted proteins | sample Alteio_BWOrgHeat_92_FD_152952 | JGI IMG/M metagenome (GOLD analysis project Ga0206886, IMG submission 152952) | Enriched cells from forest soil in Barre Woods Harvard Forest LTER site, Petersham, Massachusetts, United States - Alteio_BWOrgHeat_Nextera2 ... | reverse complement strand
GTTTGTCAAAAACTGTATGACGACAAAAAAAACTACATATGGCTGGCTACCAATCACGGCATTTCTGTTTTAAACAGAAACACTGGAGACCTATACTATAACGTAACATCTAACATCGGCCTTACTTCTGATGACATAAAAAATATCACTACCGATGACGCATATGTTTATGCCGCCACTGCAGACGGAACAGACATTTTCAAATTGAATGATGTAATGGGCAGTTCAGCACCTCCTAAAGTATATATTACAAACTTTCGGAAGGAAAACAAATCTATTACTGACCCTGGAGACACAGTTATTTTTAACTACTTCAAAGGATTTATCAACATCTATTTTACAGCAATTACTTATCAGTCTCCTGCAGATGTTCAGTACCAATATCGGTTTGAAAATAATGCGGATTGGCATGATACAAAAGCTACAGACATATCATTATCAGATCTTTCACCGGGTATTCATAACCTTCTGTTCCGGGCAAAAAAATACAATAGTTCGTGGAGCAAACCCGCGTTATTAACAATAATTGTAAATCCGCACTGGTACCAGGCTATATGGTTTTATATATTGTTGACCATTATATTAGTATTTACAGTCTATTATATGTTGCATATCCGCATCAAGGTAATTCATAAACGCGCAGACCAGCGAAACATTCTTTACCAGAAGATAACAGAATTAGAAAGTAAATCCCTTGCATACCAGATGAACCCTCATTTTATTTTTAACTCCCTCAATACGATCCAGCAATTTATGCTGATCGAAAAACAGGAGCAGGGCCTTAATTATCTTAATGACTTTGCAATGCTTATGCGGAAAATGCTGGAGAATTCCAGAAAGCCATATATAACGCTTAACGAGGAAATAGATTTTCTGAAAAATTATTTACAGCTTGAAAAAACAAGATTCAATAACAAGTTTGAATATATAATAAATGTTGACAAGTTGCTATTAGATGATGAAATAAAAATCGTCCCTGCTCTTTTTCAACCTTTGTTGGAAAATGCGATCAAACATGGCATATCTAATGTAAAAGATGGGAAGGTATCCTTTACAATGGAAAGGCAGCGCGATCTTCTGAAAGCAACAATAGAAGACAATGGTGTAGGTATCTTTTCAAATACTGATAAGAAATACGGTACCCAAAAAAAAGAATCTACTGCTTTGAAGGTGCTTGAGGAACGTTTAAAATTAATAACCACAGAAAAAGGCGAAGCAGGGAGCATAACCATTATTGATAAAAAACAAATAAACCCTATTGACAACGGAACTATTATTCAGATATTAATCCCAATACTTACCTAATATGGATACGAGAGTTATTATCGTCGATGACGAAGAAAGAGGTATAGTGGCAATGCAGCAGCTACTAAAAAAATATTGCACCGATGTTGTAGTAGAAGGCACTGCCACAAATATTATGGATGCCGCCAGTATGATACGACAAAAACAACCTGATGCAGTGTTCCTGGATATAGAAATGCCGGGCGGCGACGGGTTTAATCTGTTGGAAGAACTGAACGATATTAATTTTAAGATCGTTTTTGTAACAGCATATGAAGAATATGCACTAAAAGCTATCAAATTTTCCGCACTGGATTATTTATTGAAACCTGTAAAGATAGCAGAGCTGCAAGCATGTGTGCAAAAAATAAAACAACAAGTAACTCCTCCAATAGATCATTATCATTTTCTTAAAGATTCTTTACAACCCAACGCTCCTTTTAATAGAATTGTATTATCTACGATGGAAGGCTATTATCCTGTAAGGATCAAAGACATTATCTACTGCAAAGCTGAAGATAATTATACACATTTTTATTTGCAAAATGGTAAGCATTATCTTGTATCGAGGCTTTTAAAAGAATATGAAGACTTATTACAATCAAATAATTTTTTCCGCATTCACAAATCCTACCTTATTAATATGGATTGCATAGAAAAAGTAGCTAAGCTAGACTCTTCAGTAATTATGTGCAATAATGATGAATTACCCATCTCTTTCAGAAAGAAAGAAGAATTCTTTCATAGACTAAAACACTAAGAAAACGGAATAGCATTACAGTTGTACTCTCACCGGGGGGCATGCTTTTTACGCTCACCCATTTATCCACTACGCTTACCTGAAATTTTCAGTTACAAACGCATTCTACAAAAAAGCAATGGCATAGCAGTATAGCTTTGACTTTACAATCAACTATTTCAAAAAAAACAATTTTATGAAAAAGATCTTTCTTATTGCTGCCCTAATCGGGGTATTTACATCAACACAGGCACAAACATTTACAGTTAACAACACTACCGGCTGTAACTTTTCATTCTCTGTAATCGCATCAAATCCAAATACTTGTGATGCCGCATACACATCACACACTGTGACTTTAGCTGCAGGCGATATAGCCACTTACACTACTGTGAATGACCTATCATGGTCGGGTGCCACACCACCGATAAATGCAGTTTGGTCCGGCATTTCCGTTCTTGATGATGGCCAATTGAGATTTACCGGCGATGCATGTGCCGGATTTACAGCCAGTGCAAATCTTACCTCCAACTGCGGCTCATCAGAAACTGCCAGCTATTCTGTAGACGACCACTCAAATGACATTGTCATAGTCTGGCCATCAGGTAGCTAAGATTATTTTTCATTTCAGTTACTTTTTTCTTAACCATCAAAAACAAAATTCATGAAAAAAATACTCCTTTCGATCATTTCTGCAGTTCTGATATGTGCTTTTACCTGCAATGCCCAGAACATGGACAGGCATTTCCCCGATGTTATAAATAAAGGCATCGACTATGTTCCCTCATCTAATGCTTACATCTTATCCGGTAATACGCTTCCAGCATTTATAGGAGGTCTGAACAACCAGGCCGCAGGTGGTTTTATATTACAAAGAATTCAACTGGAGAAGATAGACCACTTTCTTAATTCTCAATGGCTAAAAACCTATGTTGACATTGATGAAATAAACTGCACTAATCTTGCAGATTACTTCACATGCCAATATGCACTGCATACATCAGATGGCGGTTATATTATTTGCGGCGGCGTGAGACGCGATGGTGAAACAAGCAATAACAATTGTAACCCTTCTATTGTTTACGACGATATGTTTCTGCTTAAAACAGATGGCAGCGGTAATGTAAGCTGGTATAGAAGGTTTGACAATAAAGGAATGCTATACAGCATAGCTGAAACTTCTACGGGTAATTTTATTACATGCGGTTACCTGGATGGAGGCCCATGGAGTGCACCAAACATGGCTCTTATATTTTCTGTAGACGGAAATGGCAACCTGATATGGGCTAAACAAGTAGTCGGCATATCACCATATCGTCCATTTATTGGCATTGGCGCTTACTTTCAGCAAGTTGTTCCTTACCAGGGAAGATACGCTGTTATTGGCAATGCTACAGACGGTATGTGGTCAAACATGATGTTATATGTATTTGATGATGCAGGCTCTTACTACCAGGATGTGCAACTTAATGTGTATGCATCAAACGCCACTTTATTTGGCAATAGCCTGGTAGACGTAGGTGATGGTGATTTAGGCATAACCGGTATATCAGGCAAGCCATGCACATTATATACAGGGTTCACAAACGAGCAAATAATGATAGGGAAAATAAATCCTTATACACTTGCTTTCCCGTTTTTAAAATACTATCTGAACAGCGGTACTATATCACAAGGCATGGGAATAACTGTTGACCAAGGCAGGAATAAACTTTGTGTTAGCGGCTTAGATATGGGTAACGGCGCAATATATGCCGAAACAAATTATTCAGGAGTTTTAACTCGTTATACAAATTTCCCTGCTCCGGATGCAGAATCCGGACTCTCTATTACTTATAATACAGCAAGCTCTTTCCCAACATTTTCGGGTTGCTATGGCACTTATACAAACACCTTTGTCATAAAGGATGACTGGGGATACGATTGCCCTGGCAATGACACTCCCAGCAATGCTAATGTTCCTGGTTTCGCAACTGTATACATAGCACCTGACGATGCCTATTTAACACAAGTAAATGATATTGTATACGCTTACGACCTGCCGCGTAACGAAAATACAGACTGCGGAAAAAATCCTCCCTCAAGCAAACCTGCCCCTCATATAATAGCAGCAAACCCGAATATAACTTCTGCACTTACTATCGCTCCCAATCCTGCAGATAACGAGATCAATGTTAGTTTGATTAATGAGAAACTTAAGGGCGGCATTTTAAAAATATATGATAACATGGGAAGGTTGGTGCAGCGTATACAAGTGAGCGACGGCCTTAATGTTGAACAGGTGGATATATCCCAATTAGCAAATGGAGTTTACCAGGTGAATCTCGAAAGCGCTGATGGATCTGTATTTGGAGGAAAGTTTACAAAAAACTGATCTTTTGAACATAATTATTTTAAGATAAAACAATAATAGTCTTTAATCTAAATTAAATTTTATGAAACGACTCTTTTTCATTCTTGCCCTGCTAAGCGCATGCAGTATTGCGCGGGCACAAACATTCACGGTCAACAACAATACCAGTTGCAGCTTTTCTTTTTCTGTTGTTGTATCCAACCCTAATACCTGCGATGCTGCATTTACTTCGCAAACAATAACGCTTGCTGCCGGTGGTATAGCAACCTACAATAGCGTGAACGACCTTTCATGGTCGGGTGCCGCACCACCTATAAATGCAGTATGGTCGGGCATTACAGTATTAGACGACGGTCAAATGAGATTTACAGGTGACGTATGTGCCGGATTTCCATCGAGTGTGAACCTTACTTCCGGTTGCGGCTCATCAGAAACTGCCAGCTATTCTGTAGACGATGCCCTGGATAATATAATAATCATATGGCCAAGCGGAGGTTAACTGGTGCTACCAAATTTGTAACAGTCGAATAATAGCTAATCATTCTATTAACAATAAAAAATCAATCTATGAAAAAGATCATTCTTATTACTGCTGCACTATTTGCCTTTGCAATTGTAAAAGCTCAAACGGTTACAGTTAATAACCACCTCACTTGTGCCTTTCACATTATAGGTACAGCCGAAGCTTCTCCTGTCTGCACTGGGCTTTATTATGTTACTACGCCAAATTATATTGCTGGCGGTGGCTCAATTGTGCTTGATATAGCAAACCCCTTTATCTGGGCAGGCTCTGCGCCCCCTCCCGGTTCTACATGGGAGAATGTACAGGTGCTTGATACATGTGTACTACCGTTAGGAGGTCGTTGCTATACTACAGTAGGCGATTATTGCGGGGCTTTTACAACTAATAGCTATACACAATGTTGTGGCGGTTGCGCAGGCGCTACTATTAATGTTACCTGGACAAGAGCTCCCGGAGGCGCTGTAACAGTTGATATCAACTAATATTTCCCTGCAAACCTTATCATTTTAAACATCTATTATTAACCACAATAAAATCAATTCTATGAAAAAAATCAGTTTTATTTTATTGCTCGCTTTATTTGCTGTTTCAAGTGTTAAAGCACAAATAACTCTTACAGTAACAAACAATACGTGCGAGTCTATTAATTTCATAGCTAATTACTCAGCAGGTGGACTATGTACTTTGCCTGACGCAAACTATGGCTTAATGACAATTGCCGGTGGTGGTACAGTCTATCCCACCCTTTCTATTCCTTCAGGGGCTTGGGACTTCGCAACTGTTGGTGATGCTTGCTCCACATGCTATTATTATGGAGTAGGTAACTATTGCACTTGGCTATGTCCTGCACCTTCTGGACCATGTGTTATTTCCTTTACCTATTCATGGGTTTCGGCTATTCCACCATGTCCTGGTACTACTATCACCGCTACTTGGACCAATACCGGCGGCGGCTCTGCTACTCTCGATTTTAATTAACAGCTCCTCCCTGTTACTCACCGGCACTTGCAATAGCGGGTGCCGGTTTTTTTTGAAGTAGAAACAGCTTGCTTCTTAAAAATTCTGTAGTCCCCACAAATTCAATCCATGCATCATTACTGCCGGGAATAAGCTTTTGGTTCGTTGCGTAAGATAGCCCCAGAACATTCCTATTGGCGTGAGGTATGCTATACCTACAGTGGCATGCCATAATGTAACCCGCTCATGATTTTGGCTATGACCGATTGGTATGTGCATAGCACCCCAAATAGCAGTAGCAATAAAAAGACCCATAGCAGGGCTGGTTAGAGCCTTACCAATTCTTGTTTGAAATAATAGTCGCATAAATTCTTCAGGCAGCGCAGCAGAAATAATACCTGTGAACAGTGAACCGAAAATACCATATTCTTTATATGCTTCCTGCCAGTGAGATTCATTAGGCGCCAGCCAAAGCGTGATACCACCCCAAACTATATGTAGTATAATAGGCAGATACCAATAATTGAGATTAACACCCAGCTCTTTGAATTTGTATTTGAATACGAACAGGTATATGATCGCCTGCACTGCCTGGAATGTAAATAGCACAAGCGGTATTGCTGCAAGGCGCACAATATTAGGAAGGCGCTGCCAGTCTGTAAAAAAACGAATGATAAGAAATGCTGATCCCAGCAACACACAGATGATGATAGTGAGCAATTCTTTTTTTAATGGCTTGCGTATAGGGAAACCGGTTGATGTTCGCGGGCGGGCTATGACTATTATATCAGTAATGAATGCGCATAACCATACAGCACCAATATATGCCAGTGCATGAACAATAGTTTTATCCTGCATACTTGTATATAATATAATGCCGCAGGCAATCAATATAAGCAGGCAAGTAAACGGATATGAAACTATATAGCTTTTGTGCCTTAACAAGGCAGATCTGATACTATTCATCGGAGGTGTTTTATGAAAGATACAAACTGCTATAATAAAAGGATAGGTGAATTTGAGGGGTGAATTGAGGGTCACTTGACAAGTCAAAATAAAGACTTGTCAAGTGTGCTTACAAACGCTTTTCCATAGCATCCTCGTTGCAAACGAGGACGAGGGGGGATTTTTCAACTAATGCACTGGAAAATTATTGGAGTACGTTAAAACGTATGATTAAAGGAACACACATTCACGTTAGCGAAAAGCACTTACCAAAATATATTGCTGAAAACTCATTCAGATATACCCATAGAGACAGACCCGCGGAAATGTTGGATATTATTTTGAGTCGGATTGTCTAGTCTTATATTATATATTTTATAATTTCTTCAATTATGATCATTTATACATAATCAATTACTACTATAAATGACCTGCAAAATCCTATCACATATCAATCTTTTAAATCCCACAAATCAGGGTTTTTACTTTTGAATTTTGACTTTGCAAAGGTATCTTTGCGCAAAATTTAGGGGTCGTTAATGAGTTTTAATCGTATTCTTTCAGTATTATTAATAGTTTCAGCGCTTTTTGGCTGTAGTTTTTCAGCTTTTGCAAAATCTGAGGAAGCACCTAAAAAAGAAGAAAAGAAAGGTATGGATATTGCCCATATCATTTTTGGCCACGTAGCCGACGCACATGAATGGCATTTGTTTACGATAACACACGAAGGCGCGGAGCCCACTCATGTATCTATACCCCTCCCCGTTATTATTTACCATCCTGAAAAAGGCTTTTTCTTTTTCTCTTCTTCTAAAATAGCAGAGGGCGAATCTTACCAGGGCTTTCGCCTTGTAAAAGGGGATATGAAGGAAAAGATAGTTTCTGAAGACGGCGCGAACATCAAAGATATTTCCATTACCAAGAATGTTTTTTCTATGCTTATCTCCATAGCATTATTGTTATGGCTGATGCTGGGCGCTGCAAAAAAATATTTGACCAACGGGCATATGAAAGCACCCAGCGGCATGCAAAATGCATTGGAGGCCATTATTATATTTATACGTGACGATGTTGCCAAACCTTACCTGGGGCATAAGTACAAAACATATTTGCCTTTATTACTCACGGTATTTTTCTTTATCTGGATCAATAACTTATTAGGTTTATTACCGGGTGGTGCCAACTTTACCGGCAACATAGCCGTAACAGGTTGCCTGGCGCTGGTTTCATTTATTATTATTCTTGCGAGCAGCAATAAACATTTCTGGGGCCACTTACTGAACCCGCCTAATATTCCGCTTGGTGTAAAGCTGTTGCTGGTGCCTATAGAAATAGTATCGCTGTTCATTAAGCCTGCAGCATTGATGATACGATTGTTTGCCAATATACTGGCAGGGCACATAGTGATACTGAGCCTGGTGTGCATGATATTCATCTTCGGTATGCTGAACAAAGTAGCGGGTATTGGTTTTATACCGGTATCATTTGCATTTAATATAGTGATGTTTTTGCTGGAGTTGCTGGTGGGCGCTATACAGGCGTTCATATTTGCCAACCTGACAGCAGTATTTATAGGACAGGCAATAGAAGGTGATCATAGCCATGAACCTGACCATACAACCGGTCAGGACTATCACGTATCTGAGAACGAAATAATAGCTTAGTAATTTTTTAAAATCCATATAGTATGTCTTTAATGAACACAATCATGTTGATAGCATCGGGCTCTACAGGAGCTGCGGGTGGTGCCATAGGCGCCGGCATTGCAGCACTGGGTGCAGGTGTGGGTATCGGCCAGATCGGTAAAGGCGCGGTAGAATCTATCGCACGCCAGCCGGAAGCTATGGGCGACATCCGTGCAAACATGATCCTGATGGCGGCACTTGTAGAAGGTGTGGCACTGTTCGGGGTTATTGTTGGTCTGTTGGCTATCGTACTGTAATCAGTACAAACATCTTAACTGCACCTGACGCACAGGGCCGAAGGTGCAGTTATTTAAAAAATTGAAAAAGTAAAATACCAAATAATATATTTTATGGATCTGCTCACACCCGAATTCGGTTTATTCTTCTGGACACTGGTAGCGTTTCTTACAGTTTTCTTTATACTGAAAAAGTATGCATGGAAACCCATTTTGAATTCTCTCGGAGAACGTGAAAAAGGTATTGCCGAAAGCATAGCCTCTGCTGATAAAATAAAGCAGGAAATGGGCCAGCTGAAAGCTGAAAATGAAAAGATAATGGCGCAGGCGCGTGAAGAACGCACACAAATGCTGAGCGAAGCCCGCAAAATGAGCGAACAGATAGTTACAAAAGCAAAAGAAGATACCAAGCTGATAGCTGATAAAATGATAACTGACGCCATGCAGCAAATAGAACAGCAGAAAATGGCAGCACTTACAGAAGTGAAGAACGAGATAGGCTCGCTGGCTATAACTGTTGCGGAAAAAATATTGCGCAGCAAGCTGGCTACAACAGAAGATCAGAGCAGCTACATTAATATGCTGAGTGAAGAAATAAAAATGAACTAACACATGCAAAATCCACGTCTCGCAACACGATATGCAAAGTCACTCTTCGGCCTGGCTGTTGAAAAGAACAGCCTTGAAGATACGCTCGCAGATATGCATATGCTGAGCAGCATTTGCCATAAAAGCCGTGATTTTGAGAACATGCTTCGCAGCCCGGTAATAAAAGCAGATAAAAAACTGCATATAGTAGATGCTATTTTAAAGAACAGCATTCATACACTGTCGCATGCTTTTGTAAACCTGCTCATCAACAAAGGACGTGAAGCTTACCTGCCTGAAATTTCACAGGCATTCATAACACAATATAAAACGACTAAGAAAATAAAAACTTTAAAGCTTAGCACTGCAGTAGCTGTAGATGCCGAGTTGAAGAATGCCATACGCGACAGAGTAGCAGCAGATATGAAGGAGCACGCGATAGAGCTGGAAACTGCAGTAAACCCTGAACTGATAGGTGGTTTTGTACTGGAAATGGAAGACAAATTGTTTGACGCCAGTGTGCGCCGCGATCTGCATGATATAAGAAGGGAGCTGATAGATACCAGCTATGTAAGTAATTTAAGATAAATATTTTGGGTCCCAATAGCTATCGGGATGAATTTAAAAATTAGAATTTAAATATTAAATTATGGTTGAAATAAAACCTGACGAGATCTCGGCGATACTTCGCCAACAGTTAAGCAACTTTGACGGAGGCGCTAACTTAGAAGAAGTAGGTACTGTATTGCAAATAGGCGACGGTATTGCGCGCGTTTATGGATTGAACGGTGTTCGTTCCGGTGAACTGGTATCTTTTGAAAATGGTGTAAAAGCGATCGCGCTAAACCTGGAAGAAGATAATGTGGGTGTGGTATTGATGGGTGATAGCGGAGATATAAAAGAAGGTGACAAAGTGCGCCGCACCGGCCAGATCGCATCTATAAAAGTAGGTGAGAGCATGGTGGGCCGTGTATTAAACACACTCGGCGAACCGATAGATGGTAAAGGCCCGCTGAAAGGCGACCTGTATGAAATGCCGCTGGAACGTAAAGCTCCGGGTGTTATCTACCGCGAACCGGTGAAAGAACCACTGCAAACAGGTATCAAAGCGATAGACGCGATGATCCCTATTGGCCGCGGACAGCGTGAATTGGTAATCGGCGACCGCCAGACAGGTAAAACTGCTATCTGTATAGATACCATCATCAACCAAAAAGAATTTTTTGATGCAGGAAAAACTGTTTACTGTATATATGTAGCTATAGGCCAGAAAGCATCTACCATTGCCGGTGTTATGAAAACACTGGAAGAAAATGGCGCAATGGCTTATACTATTATCGTTGCGGCTTCTGCATCTGATCCTGCTCCTCAGCAGTTCTTCGCTCCTTTTGCGGGCGCTGCTATAGGCGAGTTCTTCCGCGATACCGGCCGTCCTGCATTGATCATTTATGATGATCTGTCTAAGCAGGCTGTGGCTTACCGCGAAGTGTCATTGTTGCTCCGCCGCCCTCCGGGACGCGAAGCTTATCCCGGTGACGTATTCTATTTGCATAGCCGCTTGCTAGAGCGTGCAGCAAAAGTGATCGGTAACGATGATGTTGCCAGGAAGATGAACGATCTGCCGGAAAGCATTCGTCATATGGTGAAAGGTGGTGGTTCTTTAACTGCATTACCGATCATTGAAACACAGGCCGGTGACGTATCTGCATACATACCTACTAACGTTATCTCTATTACGGACGGACAGATATTCCTTGAGTCGAACTTGTTTAACTCAGGTATACGCCCTGCGATCAACGTAGGTATCTCTGTAAGCCGTGTGGGTGGTAACGCTCAAACCAAATCGATGAAAAAAGTGGCAGGTACATTGAAACTGGACCAGGCGCTCTATCGCGAGATGGAAGCTTTCTCTAAGTTCGGTGGCGACCTTGATGCTGCAACCAAGATCATTTTGGATAAAGGTAGCCGCAATGTGGAAGTGCTGAAACAAGCACAATACGCTCCGTTCTCTGTAGAAAAACAAGTAGCTATCATTTACCTGGGCACTAACAACCTGATGCGCGACGTACCTGTTAAGAATATCAAAGCATTTGAAGAAGTATTCTTACAGCAAATGGAAATGAAACTGCCTGATGTATTGGCAGAGTTCAAGAAAGGTGCATTACCTGAAGAAGGTATCCGCAAAATGACGAAACTGGCAGAAGAGCTGGTACCACAGTTTAAATAACCCCCTATCCCCCTCGACACTGATTAAAAAATTGGTGTGTCTAAGGGGGAATAAGGTAAACGATAATAAAATCCCCGCTGATAGCGGGGATTTTTGCTTTCGCTTCATCCTATTTAATCCCCTGTTGATAGTATTTTATTTGTCCGTTTTTTGCATTTAGCGTATCTTTCATTTCCCATTACACGCCTACTACCCTTCACTTAATAACATACTATTATCATGCGTGTATTATTCACTCATTCTTATTTTCTCCGTTTCGATCCCAAACAATGGGCGTTACAGCAACCTTATGCTCCACTGGGGACCATGTATGCTGCCGCAGTGCTGCGAGAACATGGCTATGATGTGCGCATACACGATGTGATGTTTGCGGAAAGCGCGAAGGACATTCTGCTTATATTAGAAACGTATCAGCCTGACCTGCTGGTGATATATGATGATGGGTTTAACTACCTCACTAAAATGTGCCTTACCAATATGCGGGAGGCTGCGTTTGAAATGAGCAAGATGGCCAAGGAACGCGGTTGCAAAGTGGTAGTCTCCAGTTCGGATTCAACAGATCATTTTGAAATGTACATGGATGCAGGAGCCGATCTTGTAATACTGGGTGAAGCTGAGATGACACTACTGGAAGCAGCAAATGCAATAAAAACCAATACTACAGACTTCTCAAACATACAGGGGCTTACTTACAGGGAACATGGTAATACTATAAAGACCGTTCACCGAAATGTGATGAAAGACCTGGATAGTTTACCAACACCGGCATGGGACCTTGTAGATATGGAACCATACAAGAAAGCATGGCAGAAAAGCTCAGGATATTTTTCTATTAATATGGGCACTACGCGCGGTTGTCCTTTTAAATGCAACTGGTGTGCAAAACCAATTTATGGTAATCGTTATAATACCCGTTCGCCGCAAAATGTAGTGAATGAACTAAAATTCCTGAAAGAGAAATATGGGTTTGACCATATTTGGTTTTGTGATGACATATTTGGCTTGAAGCCAGGCTGGGTGAATGAGTTTGCTGACCTGGTAGAAAAGGAACAGCTGCACCTGAAATTTAAGATACAATCGCGTGCAGACCTGCTATTGCAGGAAAACAATATAAAGGCGCTAGCGCGTGCAGGCTGCGATAATGTGTGGATAGGCGCCGAGAGCGGCTCGCAAAAGATATTAGATGCTATGGATAAAGGCACTACCATAGAGCAGATAGCAGCGTCAACAAGATTATTAAAAGCAAATGGTATTAAGCCTTCCTTTTTTATACAATTTGGTTATTTGGGAGAAACAAAAGAAGATATACAGAAGACCATAAAAATGATCAATCAACTGATGCCATACAGCATTGGTGTATCTGTATCTTACCCACTACCAGGGACAGGCTTTTATGAGAAAGTAAAGCAAGACCTAAAGGAAAAGGCCAACTGGACCGATAGTGATGAATTGAAGCTGATGTTCCGAAATACTTACCAACCTGAGTATTATAAACAGCTGCACCATTATGTTCAGAACAATCACCGAATGCACGTAGCAATAGAAAGTATACAAAAAATATTCAGTGACCCCATTAAAGGCCTTAGAAAAATGGTTGCCGTGTGCTATTATATACCTTCACAAATAATAGCATCGTACAGATTAAAAGCATTAGAGAGAAGCATATAATGCCGGATCCAGCACATACCATACATGAACAACTTGCTGCCGCTGCTTTTAGTAAGCAGTCTGCAATATTCGATGATATCTATAGCAATAATAAGATCGTACAATATAAAAGAGAGCGTGTAAGAGCTCATGTAGAACAATTTCTTACAGCACATAGTAGTATATTAGAATTAAACGCGGGCACAGGTGAAGACAGTATCTATTTTGCGCAACGCGGGCATACTGTTCATGCTACAGATATTGCAGCAGGCATGCTGGAAAAACTAAAAACCAAGGTGGCAGATAAAGGCCTTGTAAATAATATATCCGTAGAACAATGTTCTTTTCTTGCATTACAAGATCTGAAAAACAAAGGCCCGTTCGATCTTATCTTTTCCAATTTTGCAGGATTGAACTGCACTGACCGTCTTCCTGAAATATTAAGAACATTACCTGTATTACTAAAACGCCGGGGAATGGTAACCATGGTATTGCTACCTCCATTTTGCTTATGGGAATTAGCATTGGCAGTACGCGGCAACTTTAAATCAGCTTTTCGAAGGCTAGGCAGCAAAAATGGCGCTGCTGCACATATAGAAGGTGTAAACTTTACCTGCTGGTATTACAAAGCATCTGATGTTGTTAAAGCCGCAGCTAACGAATTTGAATTGGTAAGTGTGGAGGGGCTTTGTACGATCGTTCCACCATCTTATTTTGAACATTTTGCAGATAAGCATCCTAACACGTTTAATCTTTTAAAAAGAAAGGAAGCGCAATTAAAAACAAAATGGCCGTGGAAAAACATAGGCGATTATTATATTATTACCCTGAGAAAAAAACAATAACCTAATGGCCCTGCTTGATAAAATAAAACGCATATTACTACCTAATACAATAAGAGAAACCGAAGCTGCAGAGGCTTATGACCTATGGGCCCAAACATACGATTCACAGCCGGATAACCTGATACTTGCATTGGATGAACAATTATTTTCAAAGCTGCTGGGCAATACAAACTTAAAAGGTAAAGTTGTTGCAGACGTGGGTTGCGGAACAGGCAGGCATTGGGGGAAAATAAGTAAACAGGAACCCAAGCAGGTGTATGGTTATGATGTATCTATTGAGATGCTACATAAATTACAATTAAAGTATCCTGATGCCAATGTATCTCAACTCAGTTCTAATAAGCTGTCTAATTTAGCAAATGAATCTTGCGACGTGATCATCTCTACTCTTGCTATAGCACATATAGACAATATTGAAGAAGCCATAACAGAGTGGAACAGGGTTTTAAAAAGAACAGGAGAAATGTTACTTACTGATTATCACCCTTCCAATCTTGCTCAAGGTGGGCAAAGAACTTTTTCATATGGGGGCAAAACGGTAGCAGTTAAGAATTATATTCATAGCATTGATACCATTAAAGAAATACTATCACGACTTCATTTAAGAATATTGTATTTTGAGGAAATTGTTATTGACGACAGATTAAAACACTACTATACCAAACAAAACGCCCTGCATGTATACGAAAAGCATAAGGGAAGCGCTATTATATACGGTATGCACATAAAAAAAGAAGATGCTGCTTCGTAATCTCCACACCATTCATAATGAGATAATTGACATTAGTATACCGGGTGAGAAAATAAGCCATATATCCCGAAATGATACAGCTATTGATGATCCAGGTATCCATTTTGATAATGCTATTGTATTTCCAGGGCTTATAAATGCGCACGATCATTTAGAACTTAACGTATTTCCTAAAATAGGCAACCGCATTTATCAAAATTACAGGGAATGGGGTACAGACATTCATCTGCATAATAAGGATATTATTAATGATGTGCTTAAAATACCAATAGACTTACGTACACAATGGGGTATTTATAAAAACCTTATCTGCGGAGTTACTACAGTTGTAAATCATGGAGCACAGCTGCAAATTGATAATGAATTGATCAATGTAGTACAAAAAATAAAAGCATTGCATTCTGTAGGATTTGAGAAAAGCATATTTTTAAAATTGAATAATCCCTTAACAAATAGCCTTATACAGGTTCATGTTGGAGAAGGGACAGATGCTGTGTCTCATAAGGAAATAACGGATCTGCTGAAGTGGAACTTTATTAAGAAAAAAATAATTGCTATTCATGGCATTGCAATGGACAGTGAACAGGCTCATGGTTTTCATGCTTTGGCCTGGTGCCCGGATTCTAACTACTTCCTTGTTGGTGCTACTGCTCCAATTGATAAACTAAAACAACATACAACCATTCTTTTCGGAACAGACTCGACACTAACGGCCCATTGGAATATATGGGAACATATACGCAAGGGAAGAACAGAAAAGATGCTAACTAATGAAGAGTTGTATAACAGTCTAACTACAAATGCCGCAAACGCTTGCCGACTACAAGATACAGGTTCTTTAAAAGCAGGTTATAATGCTGATATTGTTATTGCTAATATTAAAAATGGTGCTACAATATCAGAGTCGTTTTATAACATAAACCCAGAGGATATACTACTAGTGATGCATAAAGGCAATGTAAGGTTATATGACGAAACCTTACAAAAACAAGTTGCGAGTAATAAGTTTAGTAATTTCAGTAAAATAACTATTAATGGCAAAAGCAAATTTGTAGAAGGTGACCTACCGGGTTTAATACAAAAAATAAAATCCTATTCAACAAAAGCAGCGATACCAATACACTAATACACTATACTGTTGAAACAACTACTGCATAAAATACATTTAATACTCACCCCTGAGGAAAAGAAAAAATTCTATTCTTCCATGGTATTAAATTTTATTGTGAGCATAGGTGATGTTGCATTTCTGGCATTGTTATTATTTGTAATTGCATTCTATACACAAAACAATACAAGTAAACAATTTACTTTTTTACCTCAATGGATATCCGATAAAAATTCGTTTACATTAATACTACTATTCAGCATCCTGTTTACCATCAAAAGCGTTGCAGGATATATCCATTATCACAAACAGTATGGGTTTATGTACCGGGTGGCATCAAGAATATCTGCCAACAACCTGCTGCATTATTTAGAAGGCAAACATAGCAACTACATTCATATACCACCATCAACTTATATCAGGCAAATAAGCGATCATCCCATACAATTTGCACAATATATTTTACTTGGGATACAGCAAATGGCAACTGAAATTGCTTTAATATGCTTTACTGTTATAGGCATACTTATATATAAACCGGGGCTGTTCTTATTATTGCTTATAGTATTACTGCCACCTATTTTTATTGTTACCTACTTTTCCAGGCGCAAACTCAAAGAAGCGAGGGAACACGCCAAAACCACGTCTGAGTTAACATTACAATATTTACATGAAGCCTTAGCAGGATATATTGAGAGTAACATTTATGATAAACATACTTTCTTCATTAACAGGTATTCGGGGCAACAAAAAAAACTAAACAAGTACTTATCTGATATACAAGTAACACAGGGATTACCCACCAGGCTCATAGAAATTTTTGCTGTTTTAGGATTGTCTGTTTTAATAATCGCCAATAGGGAAATGACAACATCCTTACCGGGAGAAATAATTAGTATAGGCGTATTTATGATAGCGGCCTATAAATTAATACCGGGGATAGTGAAAATATCAAATATTGCTGCACACATAAAAACTCATGAATTCACACTGAATAATATCATTCACGAGGCAAACTCATCCGGCAATAAGTTATCTGAAAATAAAATAACTTCTATAGAACTGTCGCATGTATCATATTTTCATTCGGAAAAGGCATCTATAAACAACATTAATCTAAAAATAGTACCCGGAGATATTATAGGCATATCTGGGCCTTCAGGAAAAGGGAAAACTACAATTGTTAACCTATTACTAGGATTTTTACAAGCAGATGAAGGGACTATATTCATAAATAATAAACCTGTAGCCGCAAATAATATACAGCAGTACTGGAATGATATTTCTTATGTAAAACAACAAACGTTTCTTGTTCATGATACTTTGCTGAAAAACATCAGTTTTGAAGAACAGCCGGACAATGACAGGTTGCAAGCTGCAATAGAGGCCAGTGGCTTAGATAACCTGATCAAAAATCATCAAACTGAATTAGAAACGCTTATTACAGACAATGGCAAGAACATAAGCGGCGGGCAAAGGCAAAGAATAGCAATAGCAAGGGCTTTGTATAAAGATTCGAACCTGATAATTTTAGATGAGCCTTTTAATGAACTGGATAAAACTTCAGAGCTCCTTTTGTTGGAACATTTTAAATCGCTTGCCCAACAAGGAAAAATGATACTACTTATATCGCATAATATGAATAATATGTCTGTATGCAATAAAATAATCTCGTTAGATGAACAGCAATAAAACACTGGTACTAATAAGCCCCGGGTTTGCTATAAATGAGGAAGACACCACGAATTTGCCATTTCTTCAACTGCTGATAAAAGCATTGAACAAAAAATTTCCTGATTGGAATATTGTAATAATAGCATATCAATACCCTCATACCAGATCAACTTATACATGGTATGGGAATAAAGTAATTAGCTTGTATGCAAAAAAGGGAATTTTAAGAAAACCATTTGAATTGATAATGCTTTGGCGAGTATTAAGCAAACTCAATAAAGAATATAATGTAGTTGGGACTATGAGTCTGTGGATAGGAGAACATGCATTGATAGCTAAAAGGTTTGCGATAAGGCACCATAAGAAAAGCATATGTTGGTTAATAGGCCAGGATGTTAAAAAGGGTAATGTTTTTGCAAGATTGATGCAAACCCAACCATATGAACTGGTAGCCATGTCTGACTTCCTGGCAAATGAGTTTTATAAGAATTACGGTGTAATGCCTTCCCGTATACTTCCAAATGGCATTGACAAAACATTGTTTGATAATACGAACCCGAACAAAGATATAGATATAATGGGCGCGGGATCGCTAATACCATTAAAGCAATATTCAATATTCGTTGATGTTGTAAATGCTGTTTCAAAACAGTTACCCGGGATAAAAAGCATATTGTGTGGTAAGGGACCTGAAGAAAAAGCATTACGAAATCAAGTAGCTATCCTGCAATTAGAAGATAGCATAGAAATAACGAATGAAAAACAACATACAGAAGTTCTAAAACTCATGCAGCGATCAAAGGTATTTCTTCATCCATCATCTTATGAGGGATTTAGCACAGTATGCCTGGAAGCCTTGTATGCGGGCGCACATGTGATAAGCTTTTGCAAGCCCATGCATAGCGAAATACAAAATTGGCATATAGTAGCAACAAAAGAAGAAATGGCAGCGAAAGCATATAAACTTCTTAATGATCCTCATACAAAATATCAGCCTATTGAAGTTTATAAAATGGATGATATTGCACAAAATGTGCTGAACTTATTCGGTTACCAGCTTCCTGAAAATACCATATAAGTTGTCAGCTATTTTTTTAAATGATAACTCTTCAGAAAAATGCTCAACAATTTTCTCTGACATTTCTGTCTTATCTATTGCGTGCAAGTTTTTCAGCACACTAAATAAGCTGCCTGTATTGCCTACTTCATATAAAAAACCATAACGGCCATCGCTAGTTATTTTATTAAAAGATGGGATATCAGTAACAACCGGAATACATCCGCATGCCATAGCCTCTATTAACGCATATCCGGAACCTTCTTTGTGGCTGCCCAGTATAAAGAATTCGCAAGCGCTAAACCAAAAAACCAATTCATCGTGCGCAACTTTACCAACAAGACGTACGGCATTTTTTAATAAAGTGCTATTATTAATGGTGTTCTTCACTTTGCCTAATAAGCCATCATATTGATAAATCATATGTAGTTTTGCGTCGGGCTCAATTGTCAAATATTGCTCAAACCCGTTTAGTACAGTTAGCGGATCTTTATTATCATCAAGCCTTCCTACCCACAAAAAATTGTTATCAGTTTTTATGCCTAATTTATTTTTAGACAGTTTATTATCTTGTTTTTGAAAATTTGTAGAAGCTTCAAGTACCTCGAAGCAAGGCCTGTTCTTCCTGATATTATTATTCTTTTCCCATAGCTTGAAATTTCCCCGCGAAGTAAAAATATATGCATCTACAGCCATATCAGCTAATTTAGAAAAAGGGTGTTTTAGTCCTTTCAATGGTAATTCGCCATGATGCTGCACTATAATCTTTGGTCTTTTACCGACAAATAACCTGAGAGCAATGGTTTGAATTGGAAATTTTAGCCCCTGCACCAATATAATGTCAGGTTTTTCTCTTTTTATATATCGTAAAGTGTTAAATGGTATATACCAGAATTTATTACGGCTTTTAAACCCTGCATACCGAATACCATCAATCGTTTCATAGCTATTACTGTCAAAGTGCTTTACAAATTGTGTATTTATGTTGTTATTTAAAAATTTAGCATACCCTAAAGATTGTCTTAGCGATTTCAATACCTGCGAAAATCTAGCATGATCAGTATAAGCATAAAAGGATAAATCAATAAGTTTTATCATTTTACAAGATTAATTTCGCTGCTTTCACAATAAACAATTTGACAATTCATATATATTTGTAAATATCCTTAAAAATATTGTTAGATCAACACAACAGATGAAGCTTGCTAATAAAATATTTCACAAAATCAACGGCCTCAATTATATACAGGAATTTTTATGCCTTTCAAAAGGTGATATGCAAAATCCACTTCACGTATACCTAGTAACCCCGCAAAAGAAAATTTTAAAAGAAATTAGTTTTGAGCATTTAATTATAGGCTATAGCATTGCGGCTTTCTGGGATTACGGGACCTATAATCCTAATGCATATACTCATATGTCATTTGCCAATGAAAGTTATTTGCCGGGTGAAATAATAAACAATAAAAAAGAATTAGCTACGCTATTACTAAAAAAGATACATCAATTTATAATTGATGATCTGCATATCAGTTACTACGAAGCTGTTAAAGGTGAACATAAATTTACAAATAGTTTTCACCAACTTATTTTTGATCTTCACAATGTTCTTTTCAATAAAAAAAAGGGGAATATCTATCTTACAAACAGAGTATATAAAACTGTTCAGGTTGTTTATTCACTCCCTAGAAAAGTATGTCTTATAACAGTTGGGAGCGATGAAAAATATAATATTTTCCCTACCGATCTACATGGAATGATTAACGGATACTATATAATATCATTGCGTATTGGCGGAAAAGCATGTTCGCAAGTTGAAGAAAATAAGAAGATATTAATATCAGACATTCATTCCTCTAACTATATAAAAGTATATAGCTTAGGTAAAAACCACATGAAGGAATTAGTTGCTAAAGAAAATTTTGATTTTATTGATGGGCATTCTGAGCTGTACAATTTACCTCTACCTAAAGGTTTGATTGAATATAAAGAACTTGAATTATTATCATCATTTGCACATGGCATCCATAAGTTCATGTTTTTTAAAATTACTAATACCAAAAAAATAGCAGACAATAAACATGCATTGGCACATATACATAAATGCTATGCTACATGGAGGGATAAGAACGGAATAAAATCAGAATATTTATTGAGATAATTCAGACAATAGAATTTATAAGGGATGTTGTACTACTATTGATTCAGCACCTTATTTCAAAGGCATAGTGTATAAATATACCGTTTCAGGTTTCTTTTGCTCGTCTAATATGATAAATGCCTAACTTTAGTGAACTATGAATAAAGTATTATTATTCAATCCAAGAAGTTTAAAATTTAAGCCACGTATACCTAATTCCATCTTATCCATTGCCGGATCTATTGATGGTAAATATGAGTATGTGATAGTAGATGGCAATATGGAAACAAACCCTGCCGAGAAAATATTTAATTATTTCAAAACAGGAGAATATAAGTATTTTGGCCTTACCTGTATGCCGGGGCCCCAGTTGAAACAGGCCATACCAATCTCAAAGAAAACGCGCGAACTATTTCCTGAAATAAAAATAATATGGGGGGGGTACTTCCCTGCCGGACAACCGAAGGTGGTACTACTTTCGGGATATGTTGACTTTATAGTTAATGGTCCGGGCGAAAAGTCTTTCCCGGCATTAGTAGATACTCTTGAAAATAACAAGCCTTATGAACTTATCAGCAACCTGATATACAGATCCGGCGATAATATTATTAAGACAAGAAAAGATGAACTGTATGACCAGGATTCACTGCCGAATCTGCCATACGAAAAACTAAATAGTTTCTACCCTTTACATAGGTATCTTGGCAAATCGTGCTTAGGCACAAAAACAATTGCATATCATTCAAGTATAGGTTGTCCTTTTACCTGTTCTTTTTGTGCAGTAGTACCCATATACAATGCCAGGTGGAAAGGAAAATCGGCTGAAAATGTGTACAAAGACATTAAATACCTGAAAGAAAAATATGGTGGCAATGCAATAGAGTTTCATGACAATAATTTTTTTGTTTCTGAAAAGAGGACTATAGATTTCGCAAAGCTAATAGAACCTGAAAAGATGATATGGTGGGCATGGGGAAGGATAGATACTATTAATAAGTATTCTGATGAAACCCTGGCATTGATGCGCAGATCGGGCTGTAAAATGATATTCTTTGGAGCCGAAAGTGGTAATGACAAAGTATTGGCACAAATGGATAAAGGTGGCACCCAAACCGGAGCTCAGCTAAAAGAATTTGCAGCGCGTATGGCAAAGTTTGATATTATACCGGAATATTCTTTTGTATTAGGAACCCCGGCCGATACTGCTGCTGATGTAATGGCCAATATTGATTTTGATATACGGTTCATTAAAGAGATAAAAAAAATAAATCCCAAAACAGAGATCATTATTTATACTTATAGCCCGGTACCTACAGAAGGTTCTGAAATGTTTGAGCAAGTAATGGATTCGGGATTCAGGTACCCAAAAAATTTAGAAGATTGGATAGGTGCAGAATGGGAAAACTTTGATCTGAGAAAGAATGGTATGACCCCATGGCTTACCGATGAGATGCGGGAAAAAATAAGAAACTTTGAGGTGGTACTGAATAGTTATTATCCTACAGTATCTGATATACGATTGAATAATTTAAAACGCAGCATTATGCGCGTGGTTTCGGGCATACGGTATAAAGCCAATTTTTACTGGAAACCATACGAATTAAAAGCCTTACAGGTCATATGGAAATACAGGCAACCTGAAATAGAAGGTTTTTAAAATAAACGATATTGCAATCACCCTTACAGATATATAAACGTTACAGAACTTTACAGACTCACAAAATTTCTGCACTGCCTATAGTGATCTTAATGCCTCACAGTGCCTGCAATTGCCGTTGCGTAATGTGCGATATATGGAAAGACAATAAAAATCTGAAGCAGTTAGCAGAAGAAGATATAAAAGGCCTTATGACAACCTTAAAGAAATTTGGTACACAGCAAGTATTGATGAGTGGCGGAGAGGCATTGCTGAATACAAATTTTTTTAAGTTTTGCGAAATATTGAATGAACAAGGCATATACGTTACACTCCTTTCAACAGGTTTAACCTTAAAAAAGAATGCCGAACTTATCATTAAATATGTGCATGATGTTATTGTTTCGCTTGATGGGGATGAACCCACACACGACGCTATAAGGAATATTCCGGGAGCATTTGCCAAAATAAAAGAAGGAATAACAGCAATAAGGTCTTTAACCCCAAATTATCCTATTACATCCAGAACGGTTATACACCGGCTTAATTATAAGGTATGGCCAAAAATTATAGATGCTGCTAAAAATATTGGATTGGACGGAGTAAGCTTTTTACCCGCCGATGTAAGCAGCCACGCCTTTAACAGAGAAATGCCATGGGATTTTTCGAGGCAATCAGAAATTATGATCTCCAGGGAGGAATTACCCGAACTTCTTGAAATAATTGATCGTATTATTTCTCATTACAAAGAAGATTTTGCAAATGGATTCATAGCTGAATCAACGGAAAAAATCAGAAAGATATATACCTATTATTCAGCTTTGTGGGGAATGAACGATTTCCCATATAAGAAGTGCAATGCACCATGGGTATCTACTGTAATCGAGGCTGACGGCACAGTAAGACCATGTTTTTTTCATAAAGCAATGGGCAATATCAGAGATAATGAGCTAGGTGATATTTTAAACAGTAAGGAAAATATTCTTTTCCGAAAAGGATTAGATATGGCAAATGATGAAACCTGTAAAAAATGCGTTTGTTATCTGCATTTAGCCCTCTTATCGAATTTGTGATATAATCTTAATGCCGGAATATATCAGTAATTATTTTCACAACCACTCCACACGCACAAGAAATGAAGAGCGTCTTCAATAGCAAATAAAATAGTTCGCTCATAGTAAAAAATGGATTTTTTGCAGGGGCAAATCCATAAGCTATTTCTACTGACCTTACAATATCATTTCTCCTGTTCTCCTGTTGTAATCGCTTGTCCTCTAATTGATCTTTATAAGAAAGCCATGAAATAATATCAACATTTCCCTTACCGGTATCTTTAATTAAGTACGCCATTCTTGAATTAACAATGTACGTCTTGATAATTGAATCAGTGATGTTTATGTCCTGGTCGAGGTAGGCTATTTTTTTGTTCATTCTCGGCGTATCAATATCTCTCATTTTTGTATTGATTGGATTATCTTTTAAATAATTCAGCAAGCCGAGTTGTAATGGAGCGTAAATATTTTTGTTATTGCTTATTACTGTAAAGACCATAGGGCCTTTATCTTCCGAAAAATCATCTTTTAACGGAATACCTTGTGTATTGGTAGCAGTGATACTCAAAATATTTTTTGCTTGTTCTGCAGATATGTTCAAAGATTTAGCTAAATCATCATAGGAGCGGTTAGCAGCTAAGGTGTTTAATCCTTCTGCCATTTCACCATATATTTTATAGTTAAGTGTGTATAAATAACACCCCATAGCAGCCTTGTAATAACTACTTTCAGCGTATTTGTTAGAAATCTTAAATGAACAAATCAGTAAAAAAATAACAGCGATAACAATAAGATTTTTTCTGATAGCGTGGACCGTGTATTGAGCAATCTTTTTTAAAAGACTCAATATGAAAAAAGAAAATCCCTCAAGATCATTATTTGGTGTCATGTCTTTGTTTCTAACAATTTATTTATTCGAATAAAAATAAAGTTTGTAATGCGGGTAATACTATTGTGTAAATTTATCAAAAAAAATAAAACTATCTATATATAATTTGTATCTCATTGTTATTCAATTCCAGCAATTATTTTTCATATTCTATCCATAAAAAATACCATTTTGTCCATTTTTAGTCAATATTGTGACATAATAACTGCCTTTTTTAATTTTATACCCGTCTTATAAATACACTACAAACATGGAATGACTATTAATTTATCTCCCCCTATTGTGAAAAGTATGTAATGACTGAGTGATATGCAACAAATTTATTAAACTATTTTATCGTAACACATGTTTGAACTGACCACAGATGCTGATTTAGGTGTACAGGAAGCTGTGATAAGAGTATTGCATTACTATGCGATGTTCAATCATCCGCTGAATGCTAATGAAATACATGGCAGTTGTTCAAAATATTGCAGCTTTCCGGCAATAATAACCGCACTTAACAACCTTTACGATGCGAATAAAATATATAATTGCGGCGAGTACTACAGTCAACAAAATAACATAAAAGAACTTATAGAACGCAGAGAAAAGGGGTATATCCTTGCCCTTGAAAAAGAAAAAAGTGCAAGAATATCCGGCAAGATCATTTCATGGTTTCCATTTGTAAAATTTGTTGGTATCTCAGGCTCCCTGTCTAAAGGGAATGTTGGAGAAAAAGATGATTTTGATTTTTTTATTGTAACAGAAACGAACAGGCTTTGGATATCTTATACTTTATTGCACTTATTCAAGAAGATGACCTTTCTTTTTGGTTTGCAGCACAATTTTTGCATGAATTATTTTGTTGATACTTCTAATTTATCTCTTGACCAGCAAAATATATTCATTGCTATAGAATTAGCCAGCCTTATTCCGCTGCATGATAGTGTGACCTATAAGCAACTAATAAATGCCAACAAATGGACCGTAAATTACTTACCGAATACTTATGTGAAATTTAAAAAAGTTGATATAGTAAACGATAAGAAAGCTATTATAAAAAGTGCCCTGGAAACTATAATCAATTTATTTTGGCCTACCCGGCTGAATGAAAAATTGATGCAAATAATTGATAAGCGGAGACGAAAAAAATGGCAGAAAAATAATCTTCCTGCCGAGCAGTATCATCTTGCATTCAATACAAGTTTGCATGTTTCAAAAAACCATAGAGCCGACCGCCAAAAATGGATCATGAAGAAATTATCTGAAGCCGGTTTTGATTTACGTTAAAAAGTTCTACTCACCCCAACAACGTACCTGAATGTAGTGTATTGTGAATTTGCATATGGTGGCCTGTTTATGAATACAGGTATATCTATACGTATAGTAAGCGGCCTGGCTTTATCTATAACCGGCCATTTCTTAATAGTGAAAGCAAAACCCACACCACCATCAAAACGGATATCGCTCCATAAATTGGTTGGTTGTGTTTGCCAATAATCAGGCATAGCATATTGGCTCAATTCCATTATTCCCGCGTCTCCAAAAAAGTACACATCTATATGCAGCCAATTCTTTGTGAAACCTGGTTTTAATGAGATATAGTTCTCTATATCTGCTTCTACACTTACAGATGCGCCACTACGGCCTTTATAAGCAACATAGCTATTACCATTTCTCTGATCTTCAGCAAAATACCCGGCATACCCACGCAGGTTCAACCCGCCGCCTTCCTGAAAATGATTTACATCATACCTGGATATACCGCCCCAGTCATCAGGAACAAAGCCCACACTACGCGTATATTTATTATCCATTAATTGTTCGGAGTTGGCGCCCGCCAAAAACAATGCGCTCTCATGCGGTATATTGTTTCCACCACCATAGCGCGCGAATAACCTTGTTTTTAAGATCAACTTTCCCAATGTGTTGTTATTAATTGCCTCTAGCTGACCATAAGAATAATCAAACCCGCTGCCACCTAAATAAAAAGGTGAGCGCAGGCTAAATGTATATTTCCCGTTGCCACGGAAATAGCTGTAATTATGCGCCCAAGCCAGGTTTACGGAAGCATTTACATTGTTTTGTGTACTGCTCCATTCCAAAGGATAAATAAGATAATCCAGATCATAGTTCATTTGGCGCCATAGAGTACGTCCATATGCTTGTATAGTGTTTTGCGGGCTCATGTTCCATATAAAACCGAGGCTGTGATCGTTTAATCCATCCAACAACCTGCTGCCAATTTGCAATTCCAGCTTTGGATAGTTTCTACTAATCGGAGAAATGTAGTTGAATGTGTAATTAACAGGTACATATTTATCAAACATCGCCTGGTCGCCTGTAGTGCTATATTTTGTGCTTTGGAGCACGTGTGTGTTCAGCCAAACAGTTGCATCTGTTTTGTGCATAAGATTCATATAGCCCCCTTCGAAGTGGATACCTGCTTTTATACCATCCACCTCGTTCCACCATATATCGGGCCGTACATAACCCCTATATTTTCTCCTGTCAGTGGCTTTGGCCAGACCATCATCCCAACGTACGTTCCAGCCAGCAGGATGAATTATATTGCTCTTGTTACGATAATTATCTTCCATATCCCTGTCTGCCAAACGATTGGTAGTATCTATTTGAACATGCCTAATGCCGGAAGGTATAAGCACCCGAGCAATGTATGTATTTGCAAACTTGCCCCATCCATACCATTCAGGCAGTACGGTTGCATTGGTACTTTTTTCATCCCATGTATTAGGTATGTAATAGCTGTATTTATTACCATTTTTAGCAGTAACTGTAAAATCTATCGGCATTTGCATTTCGCCTGTACGTTTAAAGCCTATGGCAAAGCTATCTTGCCCATGTATTTTATGAATGCATGCGATGCCATAATCCAAACGCTTGGTTGTTTCGAACCATTCATCAAAAAACCAATTGAGGTCCGTATGTGTAAAACCAATTACAGATTCCCTGAAATCTTCAAAATAGGGATGCGCAAATTTCCATTGACCGAAATAATGTTTCATAGCTGCGAGGAACAATGAATCACCCAACACATACTGCAGGTTATATAACATGCTGGCTGTTTTAAAATACACTTCTCTGTAGCCGCCGCCATGATTAAGACCATTGTTAAAATCATCTGACCAGGTATTTATTTGCACTTCATCCTGATTGAGCGCATCAAGTGTATATGGGGTTAGCACATTTCTATCTAAAGCGTCTGCAGGTTCCATATGTTTTCTCCTGTACTTAGATGCAGGAACGCCCGTCACCATGTTATTACCATCTATTTTTCGCAAACCCCATGCCGTAAGAAACTGTGTAAACCCTTCATCCATAGCTGCGCGATATGTTTCGTTATTGCCCACCATACCATAAAACCAATTGTGTCCTATTTCGTGTACAAAGAGCCCTCTATATCCCGGTTCTCTACCTCCATCCAATGTTAACATAGGATACTCCATTCCATCCTGCGCATCGGCAGCTACCATTTTAGGGTATGCATACATGCCTATGTCTTCAGAAAATGTTTTTATTATTGTGGCTATATACCCAGGTGCATTTTGCCAGCCGCTTGCATGAGGTTCCTGCACCAGTGCGACACATTCTATACCGTTCCAGTATGCTGTACCTATACGGTATGAAGGATCTGCAGTAAAAGCAAAATCATGTACATTATCAGCATGGTATTTCCACACTTTACGCTCACCTTTCACATATGGTGTTATGATCGAAGGAGTTTCATCCCACTTTTTGGTTGCAAAGTTTTTAATATCCAGTTTATCACGAAGTTCTTTGGGCAAAACTTCATCCCTGTTTTGTAATACACCGGTTGCCTCTACTACATAATTAGAAGCGAAATCTAAATTCACATCATAAGAACCAAAATCGCCATAAAATTCTTTATTCAAATGCTGATAGGTGTCCCAGCCGAATTTATGATCGTACACTGATAATTTAGGAAACCACTGCGTACCATTATAGTGCATAGTACCCCAGGCATCCCACATTTGCATACGACGCCTTGTACTACCATTATCATAGTAGGTTGTAAAATCCATACTGAAGGTGGTACTACTGCCGGGATACAGCGGCTTGTTCAAATACACTTTGAGTATTGTATTATCCAATTCCATTTTGGCTTCATCATTACCTGCTTTTACATGGGTGAGTACTGTGCCTAATCCCTGTGCCTCTTTTTTACCCATTTTTGCTTTTACCTTATTCATCTTTTCCAGGTCGTGCAAGTGAGAACCTTTTACAAAAGCATTCTGGAATAAATGAAAATATACAAAGTGAAGTGTGTCAGGAGAGTTGTTCCAATAAGTCAATTCTTCTTTGCCATCTATTTTATTTTCTGTCTCATCTATACGGGCGTCAATTTTATACTGCACATCCTGCTGCCAATAACCAGTATAAGGTTTCCTGTTTTGCCAGTATAAAGGATTGTTTTTATTTCTGTAGCTATTATCATTTTGCGCCCATGCACTTAACGATAAGAATACGAATACTATAGCTGTGCAATTTGCTTTCATACGAGGTTAAAATTAAAAAGATGCAGCAAAAAACGTTCTGTTTTTCACGATATTCCTGTTTTTTTACTATATTTATAATCGTGAATTACCTGCAACACCCAACAATTTGTAAAACAATTGTATATGCGCAGCTTACAACTATCTACCCTTGTTCTGATCATCATTATTCTTACATGCACATTTAGTTGCAGTAAGCCGGGTAATAATCCCAATACAGATTCAACAGCCGGCAAAGGTGGTAGTGCTAATGTAACGATGGACCTGAAACATCACAGCGTAGCACATAATCTTATAAAGTGCACTGTATATGTAAAGTACAATACTAGTGATGCACCTTCGAATGGAGTATATGATGACTCAGTTACAGCCACAGACGCAGACACGATGCAAACGGCGCTTTTCCCCGGCTTAAAGAACGGTAATTATTATTTTTATGGCAGAGGCTGCGATACTTCTCTATTTCAGCAGGTGACAGGAGGTATTCCATTTACCGTATCAAACCAGGCGGCACAATCATATGTGTTGCCGGTAAGCGAGAATGGTATTCATTGTAATTAATATTGAAATATTTAAAAAACCCGATTAAACTGCAATATCCTGACCATGAACCTATTAGAATCAACAAAAGATAAATGACAACTTACGATAGAAAATAATTTTTAACCATTCCAGGATCTTTTACATCCCTGTTTTTAAAAACTATAAAATACACTATATGAAATCATCTTTACTTGCTTTATTGATCCTGCTATCTGCAGGACAAACATTTGCCCAACTGGATAGTTGTAACGTCTTTCTACAAGGTTACTATGTAGAGGTAGGCATTAACTGGAATGGAGCATATGGTAGTAGTGTTCCGACACCCACCACAGGATATTGCGGAAGAGGATATCACGCACAAGGAGCTTCTTCTGTTGGCAATTCTATAGCCTGTGGCAGTGGTTGCCCCCCATATGGGGTTGGACTTGGCTTTGTTGCTGATCCTGATAAAGATGGCTGGACAGTTGGTAGCCCTTATATTTACTATGGCGATTATTTTCTCCCCGGCACACCACAGGAAGGCTGGAGCATAGAGGCTGACGGAATACAGGCTGATAATTTTAATGGAAATGGTTGCACAGGCAATATTTGTGGTATTTGTTCCGATACAGACGCCTTTGGACATACAGGGGGCGGAAGCAATACTTCTTATTCTACTTCAGAAGCAATTATTACAGCTGTGTGGCAGGGTATGTGGGATAGCCTGCTTATAACACAGACCACAACTCTTGATACATCTCAAACTTTTTTTACAACAAAAGTGACAGTAAAAAATATGAGCTCTACTACGCGCCATAATGTTTATTACCAACGTACTGTTGATCCGGATAATTCGGAACCTGAAACAGGTAATTTTGCCACCAAGAATATAATAGAATATCAATTACCGGATACAGCTCATAAAGTGCTGGTTTCTACGTGGGGGCTTACGCCTACAGGGTCGGTAATTTCATCAAATTATCTGGGGCTTGGCACGATGGATTCTAACGCGAAATGTTATATCATGAAATCCGGTTTATACCCTCCGACAGGTGAAAAAATAGATTCTTTATTCAATGCTTATCCATATAGTACTGTCGGCGGAGGAGATACTGCAAATACTTTAATGCATCAAAATGATTCTTTACAACAAGATGTTGGTATTGGCCTTATTTATAAGATCGGCGACTTAGCACCCGTAGACACAATAGTGGTTTCTTACGCATATGCCTTCAGAAGGGGTATTGACCTAGATTCAGCTCTCAAAACAACTTTTTCGTATACAGATACTTCCGGCAATCCGAATGATACCTCACATCATCATACAGCTGTAAATAATCTAAATAATCAAAATAAAAACATCAACATCTACCCCAACCCGGTTAGAGATGGTATGACCATATCGGGCCTAAATGCTTCTGATCAAGTAACTGTATTTGATATGATGGGGAGAGAAGTTGAAAATTTAATAATAACCAGCAGCAGCAATAATTCATTCAGCACTACTAACCTCACACCCGGCATGTATATACTTCGTGTGATAGATGTGAGTGGCAACATAAAAGCCAAAATACCGCTGCAGAAATTGTAAGTTTTTATAAAATGAAGGAGGCTATATTGACGGTCTTCTTCATTTCAACCTAACACCGGTATATTGCGTCTTAGGTAAGTATGATTAATTTTAAATCAAATCTAACCACATGAGAACCCTTATTTTTACTCTTTTCCTGCTATGCAGCCTGCAGGCTATTGCTCAGTTTGATACCTGCAATGTGTTTTTAAAAGGAAATTATGTGCAGGTAGGAATAGCTCCAAACGGTTGTTTTGGGTCAACATGCGATGCACCAACAGGTTATTATCCCAATGTCACTCAAAGCTTTTATAACCCCTGTGATACAGGTCTCACTTTTTCAAATAACAGGCTCAGCCTTGGCTTTATAGCAGATCCAGATAAAGACGGGTGGACAGTAGGTAGCCCGGCCTATTACGGAGATTATTTTCTTCCGGGAGTTCCCCAAGAAGGTTGGGCTATTGGCATGAACGATTCTGAGGCTAATGCGTACGATCCTAATTTGCAAACCAATGGCGCTTCAGGCTTTTCCAAAACTACTTTAACCGGACAAAATGTTTCATATACAAGTACCGGCAGTTCTGTTTCCAGTACTTGGTCAGGTACATATACATTATCTGCGGCTTCAGAACTTAGTATTACACAGAACATCAGCATAGATGCCAACTCTTTATATGCAGTTGCCCACATTACCTTAAAAAATACAGGCACTAATACTGTAAGAAAAATATACTACATGCGCACTTTTGACGCGGATGATGATGAAAAACAGTCGGGAGATTATGCTACCCGCAATGTTTGCCAACAACTACCCAATGCCAATAATATAGTATCAGTTAGTACCTGGGGGTTACACTATCCAAAAGCATTTTGTGAATTAGGTACGATCAACTGTCGCGCTAAAGCATTCGTATTAACAGGAGGTCTTGCACCTGTTGCTACCATGGCAAGTATGTATGCAGGAACAGCAAGTAGTGTACGATATGATTCATCTAACGCTGATGAAGGTGTTGGTATTATTTTTAGTCTCGACACGCTTATTGCCGGCGATAGTTTAACTTTCTCTTACGCATATATTTTTAAAGAAACAGATGCAGCTTCTTTTTTTGCTATTCCTACAACCACCTGGGCAGCATCTGTAGATTCCAATACACATAGATCAGGAGATACTGTATTGTTTTGCGCTTCCGGCGGACCTATTACACTTTCTGTTACCAATATCTCTTATGATCAATGGACATGGTATTCACCTACCGGCAATACCATTACGCCCACTACCGGAACTTCTGTAAACGTTTATCCACTTGGCACTTCTACAATTATTGTTAAAGCTATCGGCACATCATCGCAGTGTATTATAAGACCCGATACAACCACTATGATACTTGCCCCTAGACCAATATCTTCTTCGTCCTCTATTATTATAACAGGTCCTATATTGAAAAAAACCGGCCTGACTGTGAATATGATTGCATCATTAATAAATTCACCTTCCACTTATAATATTGTTTGGACTATTAATGGAGTCTATTTAGGTACCACACCAGCTAATAATATATCTTTTACAAAACTTGCCGGCAATGATACCATTTCAGCCGCTATAGTTTCAACTATATTCGGTTGTCCTGATACTGTTTTTTCAAACATATGGGTTGTCTTAGATCCTAACTATACTGGCGTTATCTCATTGCAACATGAAAATAATATCACAACTTACCCCAACCCCGTTAAAAACGAACTGACCATTTCTAATATCAATATGAATGATCAAATAATGGTGTACGATGAGTTGGGAAGAAAAATGGCGACATGGACTGCAACTACAGATGGCAATAATATTTTCAACACCGCGCCCTTGGCAATAGGTATATATATTCTGCGCATCACCGATAAAAATGGCAATGTAAAAGCCAAAATACCGCTGCAGAAATTATAGGCCTAAACATTTGAGAATCTTTTAATAACATTAGCATATTGGCTAATTAGCATATCAGCTAATCAAGTTACCTTTGCATCCGTTATGACCGCAGAAAACTTGAAAGAATTGCGTGAACGTGTGCAAAATTTATATCGCTTTTTACGGGTAGACGACAGGCTGGCAAAATCTGAAAATGATAAACAGTTAACGCTGTCCCCGGGGTTTTGGAACGACAATGCCCGCGCTACCGGTATTTTGAAAGAAATTAAGATCAATAAATTCTGGACAGACCTCTATACCAAAGTAAGCTCAGCAGTAGAAGATTTTGCAGTGCTATTTGATTTTTGGAAAGCCGGTGAGGCAGACGAGGACGAGGTAAAACGTTCCTACGAAAATGCACTGAAAGAAATTGATGAACTGGAATTTAAGAGCACTTTGAATGAACCTGAAGATGAAATGCCGTCTGTCATGGTCATCAACTCTGGTGCAGGTGGTACCGAAAGCCAGGATTGGGCAGAAATGTTGCTGCGCATGTACCGTATGTATGGTGAAAAGCAAGGATGGAAAGTAAGCGAGATAGACGTGCAATACGGCGATGGTGCCGGCATAAAACAAGCATCTATAGAATTTGACGGCGCATTTGCATACGGATTATTAAAAGCAGAAAGCGGGGTGCACCGCCTGGTGCGCATATCCCCTTTTGATTCTAATGCACGCAGGCATACTTCTTTTGCATCTGTGTTCGTATATCCGCTGGTGGATGATACAATAGAGGTAGAAGTTAGTCCCGCAGACCTGGAATGGGAATTCTATCGTTCAGGCGGCAAAGGCGGACAGAATGTAAATAAGGTGGAAACAGCAGTAAGACTCAAACATACCCCTACAGGTATTATTGTAGAGTGCCAGCAGGCGCGCACACAGGGCGAGAACCGTGAGAAAGCTTTGAAGATGCTGAAGAGCCGCCTGTATGAAGAAGAATTGCGCAAACGCCAGGAATTGAAAAATGCTAAAAATGCGTCTAAAAAGAAAATAGAATGGGGATCACAAATACGCTCTTATGTATTTCATCCTTACAAAATGATAAAAGACCATCGCACCGATTATGAAGTAGGCAATGTAGGACCTGTAATGGATGGTGAGCTGGACGATTTTATAAAGGCATATTTAATGATGGAAAAAGAGGAACAATAATTGGCAAAAGACACTTCCATAAAAAAGGTATTTGACATGGGTTTGCTAAAACGCATTTTCAGTTTTACAAAACCATATAAGAAAACGCTGTACACAACTATGGCGCTCTCAGTAGCTTTAGCCGGGCTATCTGTTTTGCGTCCCTTGTTGATTCAAACATCAGTTGATACGTACATTCAAAAGCATCTTTTAACCGGGTTGATATGGATGTGTGTGTTGCAATTAGCTGCCTTGCTTTTAGAAAGCGCTTTACGCTTTTGGTTTGCTTACCGTGCCAACTGGCTGGGGCAAACCAGTGTAAATGATATGCGTAAAGAAGTGTTTCGTAAGATCCTGCATCAACATCTATCCTTCTACGATAGAACTCCTATCGGTATATTAACAACCCGTACTATAAATGATATAGAAGCGGTGAATGATATCTTCTCAGAGGGTATTATTTCTATCACTGCAGATCTGCTTACCATCATTGCAATAATTATTACAATGATCATCATCAATTGGAAGCTTACTTTAATATGCCTTATACCCTTTCCATTACTTGTTATAGCCACCTATTGGTTCAAAGAGAGTGTTAATAAATCATTTCAGCGAGTGCGCAATGCGGTCGCTCATCTCAATGCATTTGCCCAGGAGCATCTTACAGGCATGTACTTAGTTCAGGCATTTGCTGCAGAGAAACGTGAAGCCGGAAAATTTGATGAAATAAATAAGGAACATCGTGATGCAAATATCAAAGGCATCTTTGCTTACTCAGTGTTCTTCCCGATCGTTGAGATCATTTTGGCTATTTCGCTTGGGTTATTGGTTTGGTTTGGTGCTAAAAGCATGTTGAATTATCAATCTACACACATGACAGCCGGTGTTATCATTTCGTTTGTGATGTATTTAAACCTGCTGTTTCGTCCGCTTCGTATGATGGCAGATAAATTCAATACACTGCAAATGGGCATGATAGCAGGCGACCGTATTTTTACCATACTTGATAGTAAAGAATACCTGCACAATAATGGCAGCTACCAACCGCAGCGTATTATTGGTGATGTAGAATTTAAAAATGTACACTTCAGTTATAAACCCGGCGTTCCTGTATTAAAAGGCATTTCCTTCAAACTGGAACACGGGAAAACAATGGCTGTTGTAGGGCATACGGGAGCAGGTAAAACATCTATAATTAGCATACTCAACAGACTATACGAGATACAGGAAGGCAGCATATTAATAGATAACCGCGACCTGAACGAATATGATATGTATAGTCTTCGTGAACACGTAGGCATTGTATTGCAGGATGTATTTCTGTTCTCAGGTACTATATACGAGAACATTACGCTTCGCAATACTGATATTCCACTCAGCAAAGTGCAGGAAGTAGCTAAGATGCTGGGCATTCACGATTTTATTATGCGATTGCCCGGAGATTATAACTTTAATGTAATGGAGCGCGGCGCTACTTTATCGCAGGGGCAAAGACAATTATTATCTTTTGCACGTGCGCTGTTGTACGATCCTTCTATTCTTATTTTAGATGAAGCAACCTCATCTGTAGACAGCGAAAGCGAACAATTGATACAGCACGCTATTGATACTTTGATAAAAGGCCGCACATCTGTTGTTATTGCCCATCGACTGTCTACTATCCGTAAGGCAGACCGGATAATAGTTATGGAACAAGGACAGATAATTGAAAGTGGCAGCCATTCTTCTCTTATTAGTAAAAAAGGCACCTATTACGATCTATACACTGCTGTAGAAAAGCAAGTGGAAAAGCAAAATGTAGAAGTTCTGTAATAATATTACTTACTATTCTTTACATTTTCATCCAGCCACACACCCATTACAGACAAAGCCGAGGGTGATATTGTTTCTGTAAGTGTGCCATATTCATCTGATGTGCAGGTATTACATTGCTGAAACAAATGGTTCAATCCCGGAAGCTCTTTTAGCTCATATTCCTTAGCCTTGCTTTTCATTAATGCATCTTTCATGCCCTGCAGATTTGTTTTGGCTATTACCTGTATATCTTTTTCTCCGTTTATAGCTAATACTTTACAAGTCAGTTTCGGTAAATAGTTTATAGGATCTATGCGCAGGAAATAATTGAACCATTTACTTTTATAAACAGTCACGAAAGAGTTGATGTATTGTTCCCGCGCATCTTCATCGCCCATTCCTGCCGCTTTTATCATATCAGGTACCGTGTTTCTCATCCAGGTATCCATGGCAAGTGTAGCGCGGTTTCTTACATCATTACTGTCGGATGCTGCAAGTACTGCATCCTCCATAGAACGATATAGCTTTTTATACTGTTCTATCATACCCTTATTAGGAGAAGCACTTTCAATTATCGCGGCGCTTTGTTCTTCCATAAGTTCAGGAATTTTCACGCCCGCCCCGGCCATCATTACTATTGCATAAATATCCTTCCTTTGAACAGCCACCATAGGAGCAATGATACCACCCTCGCTATGCCCTATCAAAACAATTCTTTTCGCATTCACATCTTTTCTTGTTTCCAGGTAATTGACGCCCTGCATCACATCTCCTGCAAAATCAGCAGTGGTTGCATTTATTGCATCACCGGTGGTTTGCCCCATACCCCTGTCATCCACACGCATCACCAGGTAACCATCTTTGGTGAGGTAATCAGCGATCACAGCAAAAGGTTTATGCCCGAATAATTCCTCGTCCCTGTTCTGCTGCCCCGAACCAGTTATCAACAATACTGTGGGGAACGGACCGTTACCTTTTGGTTTTGTAATAGTCGCTCCAAAACGGATAGACTTATCCTTATTATAATAGATCACATCTTCGCTTATATAATCAAAAGGTGGTTTAGGAGTTTGTGGCCTATATAGCTCACTGGGTTTTGTTGTTTTCACAAATGTGATAGCAACATTCATACCTCCCTGGTGCCACAATCCTTGTATGGTATCGCCCAGCAATTTGCCTTCATATACAATCCCTATATTACTCATATCCACTATCATACTATCATGATCTGTAACCGTATGCTGGCAAGAGATACCTGTAACACCCTGGTCGGGGCTATCCATGGTTGTAAGCAGGCTATCCCCGTCCTGTTTAATATGGAATACAAGCCTTAGTTTCTTTCCCACATTCACGCTTCCTTCCCAATTACCTACAAATTGTGCCTGTGCAAATGATACAGCGGCAATAGCAAACAAAACAAAAAACAAAGAAATTCTTTTCATACTGTAAATATATTACCGGCCAGCCTTTTTACCAGCTCTTTTAAATAATAAAAATGAATACCCGTACACTATTATTACAAGTGCTACCAGGCTAATTTCAAGTATATAGTTGATAATATGTAATGGTAATAACAACGATAAAATAGTAAATGCAACGCCCCACCCAAAAAACAAGCTACCACCCAACTGGTGTGTTTTTCGCCAGTTATCATCATCGCTCAGCGCCCATGGTGTTCTTATACCGGCAAAGTAATTGGGCTTAAGGCTGTACATCAAATTACCTAAGAAAGTAAATAATAACCCCATCATAGGCATTAATACGTAATTAATAATATCTGCGTTTTTAGTAGCAGCAATAATAATCAGTAGGTTCATGGCCGTAATAAATATGACTATCAATACAGATAGTTTGTCGAAAACCTTAGATACCCGCTGCCCTCTTCTTTTTGGATCTATATAGTGGATATACTGCATCAAAAAATAAACCAAAATGGAAATAACAGCCATTACCAGGCAATCTATAAATAGTTCGTTTTTGCTACCAAACCTGTTCGGATGTAAATGGCCGCTTCCGCTAAAGTGCAATGGCACTGTGCCCGGTATACTGTTCCAGATAATCAATAAGTATAATAGCGGTAAAAGCGTTATGATCGTGAAGAGTATGTGTTTTATTGTTTTATTCATAAAAAATTTATTTGGATTTGAATTGCATGAACCATTTTAGTATTTCATCAACTACAGAAGTATTTAATGAATAATAAATGAATTGCCCCTGTTTACTTGCTTCTACCAATCCTGCCTGTTTCAAAAGGTCGAGGTGATGAGAGATACTGGGCTTGGTAATATTAAAATGATCTGCTATTTCCCCCGCTGTCAGATCCTTTTTTTTCAGCATCTCCAGTATTTCCCTTCGCGTCTCATCATTCAGCGCTTTAAACAAAGAATTCATTTTCAGTAATTAAATATTTAGACAAATATCTAAATAATTTATTAAACTTCCAAATTTTCCAAATAGAAAATCCTCCGCAATGCAGAGGATGTAAGAAAAATAATATGCTTTATACTACCGTTTCTTTATTGGCAACAAATTCTAAAGCCTTATTCACCATACTTTTTGAGCCAATAAATATAGGTGTACGCTGATGTAATTCTGTTGGAATAATATCCAGTATATTTCCTTTGCCATCAGAGGCAACACCTCCGGCAGCTTCAATTAAAAACGCCATGGGGTTACATTCATATTGCAAGCGCAGCTTTCCTTTTGGTGAACTGCTATCAGCCGGATACATAAATATGCCACCTTTTATTAAGGTACGATGCATATCTGCTACCATAGACCCTATATACCTATGCGAATAGGGGCGGCCTTCTTCTTTTTTATTTTCCATGCAATAACCCAGGTAAGCAAGAAGACGATCATCATATTTAGCGCTATTGCCCTGGTTTACTGAATATATTTTCCCCTTTTCAGGGCATTTTATATCAGGATGAGATAAGCAAAACTCACCGATAGATGGTTCCAATGTAAATCCATTTACCCCGATCCTTGTAGCATATACCATCATAGTGCTGGAGCCATAAATAACATATCCTGCAGCCATCAGCTTATTACCGGGTTGTAAAAAATCTTCTTTGGTTACCGGTTTACCCAATGGGCTCACACGACGGTATATGGCAAATATGGTACCTATTGGTGCGTTCACATCTATATTCGAAGAGCCATCAAGGGGATCGAAGAGTACCACGTATTTAGAATCATGAGAAAAAGAATCGTCAAAGCACAGCTCATTATCATTCTCTTCAGATGCAACACCTGCACAGTCTGCACTATTCTTTAACACACTGATCAATGTATCATTAGAGTACACATCCAGTTTCATTTGTTCCTCTCCCTGAACATTGGTAGCACCATGTTTTCCTAAAATATCTACCAGCCCTGCTTTGCGTACCTGCTTATTGATCATTTTACTTGCAAGGCTTATATCTCTGAGCAAAGCTGACAATTCGCCGGTTGCTTTCGGGAACTTGCGGGTTTCTTCTATTGTAAACTCATCGAGGGTTATCAATTTTCTGGATGCCATATTCAATTCTATATTATATTACCACAAAGTTAATTATTTTACAGTCAGCCTGTTTACCCCTGCTTTTGCCTGCTGATCAATGGCGCTTTGAAAATCATGATGATGTATTCCTAAGCATTCATTATACTTTGCAAGTGCATTTTTATTGTCTCCTGCTTTTTCATAAATAAATGCCATTTGCAATGCAGACCGTGCAGCAAAATAATCTCGTTCATTCCGCCCCATATTCAATGTTTTCTGATAAAGAGACAACGCTCTTTCTTTCTCTCCCAGTTCATCACACACTCTACCCATTCTGAAATTATATTCCAGCTTATCAGAAATAGATTGCAGGCTTTGTTCATTCACAGCGTTCAAAATATCATACGCCTGTTTATAATACCCGCCATCAATTAATAAATGCGCTCTCAGTAAATTTATATTTGGCCAACGGTCGTGCTCGCCAAAACGCCCGGCAGTTCTGTCTGCATCCATTATGGTATTTCCTCGCTTTGTAATTTGTTCACGGCAGTAATTAGCCTGCTGCATATTTCCCTCTATATAATAGAACAATGCCATTTTATACCAGGTATCTTTTACATATAGTTTTCCCTGGTACTTATTTAGGAATACCTTAAAATGATCAATACACGCTGCATCCATCTTAAAAAAATAAGCACATCCAAATTGATATTCAAACAGTGGAAATTTGTTAAAATCGTTGATCGCAGATCCCTCTTTGAATGTTTGTATGGCAATATCAGCTTTTCTGTAATTAACTGCCATATTCCCTTTTACAA
>Ga0206886_1018_pt1 | contig 40351 bp, 32 predicted proteins | sample Alteio_BWOrgHeat_92_FD_152952 | JGI IMG/M metagenome (GOLD analysis project Ga0206886, IMG submission 152952) | Enriched cells from forest soil in Barre Woods Harvard Forest LTER site, Petersham, Massachusetts, United States - Alteio_BWOrgHeat_Nextera2 ... | reverse complement strand
CAAAAAAGCGCTACCGATAATAAAGGCGATCGATAAATAGTGTCGTTTATAAGTCATATGATTGATATAATAGGTAGATAAATATAGGACAAAAAAATCCCCCGAATTCGGGGGGATCACAAATATCATTTAAAAAATTTATTGTTTATTAAATTTCCTCGTGGCTACCAGATTACCATCAGCATTCAAAAGTCTCAAGAAATAAACACCTGCAGGTAAATTATCAATACCCAGGTTGGCGCTATTACCAGACACCTTATATACATTTACTGCTTTGCCAATAATGTTATAAATAGCTATGGTTTTAATGCCGGCGTTATCACTGAAAATAACATTAACGTCATTTACAGCTGGGTTAGGATATATAATAACATCGTCATCTCTTTTTACAATGGTTGTTACACCTGTTGCAACATGCTTGATAATAAAAGTGGTTGTTTTAGTAAAACCAGTCGCGCTGTCTTTCAGACTTACTGTTACATAATGTGTACCAACACTCGCAACTGCAAAATTATTTACTAAGTGAAATTCACCACCGCCACCGGGAGCATAATCAAGGGAATGAAATGTAAGTCCGGAACTGGTACTGCTGTTCCACATAGCGCCACTTCCGTTTGCATAACATAAATGATTGTCACATATACTTAAATTGGGAAGCCAATCAGAAACCGGGAAATCTGTAGCAATTACTTTCCAATCTATTGCAATATTGCCCGAAGTAGTATTTGTTATTAGTGCATCATACCATGCAGCATTCCCTGACCATCCTGTTATAGTATCGGCATTGGTGAACTGTCCCCATGAAATATTGGCAAAGCCCAAAGCACACAATAAAAAAAGTATAATTTTTCGCATCTGTAACTATATTTCTTGCTTTGCAAATTAATCAATATTCCAAACTTACCCAAAAAAAGGGTTGAACATATTGTTAAAATTGATACTTCGAGTGAGATATTCTTATTTCGTACATTGCTTACAAATCATAATAAAACAAGCATATCACATGTTTCGCAGAATTAAATTGGGTCTGGGAAAAACAAGAGGTTTTTGGACTGGTGTAGTATTGGCTGGGAGTGTCTTTCTTTTTATAAACTCAACATCACCATCTGATTCTTATTTTGAAGTAGCAAAGAACCTGGACATTTTTGCAACCCTTTGCAAAGAACTTAACACCTATTATGTAGATCCTATAGAGCCCGGCAGTTTAATAAAAACGGGTATAGATGCAATGCTTGATAATCTTGACCCCTATACTAATTACATAACTGAGTCTGAAATAGAAGAATATGAATTTCAAACTACAGGAAAATATGGAGGTATAGGTGCTACCATGCATAAAAAAGGGGAAGATATTTATGTGGGAGATGTATATGAAAATAGTCCGGCACAAAAGGCGGGATTACATCCGGGAGATTTGATCATCTCTATTGACAATCAGGTTATCAGGTCTAAAACAATAGATGATATAAGCGTATTGTTAAAAGGCTCTCCCGGTACACAAGTGATCATACAGGTAAAAGATGCCTTTAGCGGCACTATTTCTAATAAAATGATAACAAGGGGCGAGATAGAATTGTCAAGTGTTCCTTATGCAGGTTTATATGGCAAAGCCAATAATATTGCCTATGTAAAACTTACGCAATTTACAGACGGCTGCAGCAGGCAATTGAAAATGGCATTAGATAGTTTGAAGAAAGTACAACCCCAATTAAAAGGTGTTATACTTGATTTGAGGAGCAACCCGGGCGGTTTATTAAATGAAGCAGTAAGCACATGCAACTTGTTTGTTGATAAAGGACAGTTGGTAGTGAGTACGAAGGGAAAATCTGCAGAGCTGGATAAAGATTATAAAACACCCGATGTGGCATGGGATATGGAAGTACCTGTAACAGCACTTGTTAATCATTCTTCTGCATCGGCATCAGAGATTGTATCCGGAACATTGCAGGACCTTGACAGGGGAGTGATCATTGGCGAACGCTCTTACGGGAAAGGCCTGGTGCAAAATGTACGACCGCTTGGCTACAACGCCCGTTTAAAACTTACAACGGCAAAATATTATACACCAAGTGGACGATGTATACAGGCTATAGATTATTCTCATCGCAATGCAGATGGAAGCGTAGGGAATGTACCTGATTCCATGAAAAAAGCATTTAAAACAAAAGGTGGAAGGATTGTGAAAAGCGGTGGTGGCATAGAGCCCGATGTAGTATTGAAACAAGAATCAATTAGCAGGTTAATAGTAACGTTATACACAAAAAACTACTTCTTTGATTATGCTACTGGTTATGTGCTTAATCATCCTACTATACCATCCGCAAGTGATTTTTCTTTAACAGATAATGAATATGAACTGTTTGTAAAGTGGCTACAGAATAAAGATTACACTTATAGCACGGAAACAGATGAGTCTTTGGATTCGCTGAAGTCAACAGCAATAAGAGAAAAATATTATGATGATATAAAAACAGAATTTGCCGTATTGCAATCAAAATTAGGACACAATAAAAAGCAGGATTTTATAAAATACAAAGATGATATAAAACACACGCTTGAGAACGAGATAGTGTCAAGGTATTATTTTCAAAGAGGGCGTATAGCACAAAGCCTCAGGAATGATAAGGATGTTGCAAAAGCGATAGAGATACTTGAAAACCCAACTGAATACCAAGGGTACTTAAAAAAATAAGTAAGCTTTTATGCTTCTATCTTTTCTTCGCTGTCTTCTTTTTCTTTTTCTATTTTACCTCTTCTAAGCGGGTTCGCGGTATTAGCTGCGTACTCCCGGCGTTGTTTTAGAAGATCAATAGCACTGTACACAGCTTCCCGAAAAGAGTCGGGATCAGCTATGTTTTTACCGGCAATATCAAAAGCTGTACCATGATCGGGAGATGTACGAATAATAGATAGCCCTGCAGTATAATTAACCCCATGTCCCTGCGCCAATGTTTTAAATGCCACCAACCCCTGATCGTGATACATGGCAAGCACAGCGTCAAAGTTGGTATAGCTGCCCCGTGCAAAAAATGCATCTGCACTAAATGGACCATACACCAGGTGCCCTTGTTGCTGATACAGTTCAATTACTGGCTTTATTATCGTTTGTTCCTCACCACCTATATGGCCATCGTCGCCGGCATGTGGGTTGAGTCCAAGTACTGCTATCTTCGGTTTATCAATACCAAAATCTTTTATTAAAGTGTCTCGAAGAATATTCAGTTTTGATTGTAACAATTCCTTCGTAATAGTAGCTGTTATTTTCGCAACCGGTATATGTTCAGTAGCCAGAGCAACTTTTAGCGATTCGTTGTAAAGCAACATTAATACATCTTTCGCGTTGAACTTTTCTTTAAAAAAAGGAGTGTGACCTGTGTAAGGGAAATCTGGAGTTTGCGTATTGGCTTTGTGAATAGGGGCGGTAACAATTGCATCGAGTTGCCCATCCTTCAAACATTGAGCAGCTACCATTAATGAGCGAATAGCATACTTACCTGCAGGCTCAGTAAGTGTACCAGGTTGCAGTGGTACTTCTTCTTCCCAGCAGTTAAAAATATTTACTTGCCTAGTGTTGAGCTTGCTAAGGTCTTTAGTGCTGTTAAAATTAAAGGGTTGCTCTGTTACTATTCGACGATAATAATTGATTATTTTATTGGAAGCAAATACAACCGGGGTACATATATCCAACATGCGATTGTCAGAAAAGGTTTTTATGATTAGTTCAGTGCCGATACCGTTCAAATCGCCGGTGGTAATGCCAATTATAGGTTTTTCATTGCTCATATTAAGCCTGGCTTTTTATAATTTTCACTCAATTATACAATATACAAATTACGCGCTTTAAAGTTAGTTTTTGCCGTATTGCAAAAGGAAATCTATAAGCATGCGCATACCATAGCCTGTTCCGCCAACAGGTTGATATCCCTTTTTTGATGTGTAAAAAGATACACCTGCAATGTCAAAATGCATCCACGGATAATCGGTAAAGTGTTGTAAAAATTTTCCTGCAGTTATAGCGCCACCGGTAGGCCCGCCAACATTTTTTATATCGGCAATATCAGATTTTATTTGGTCACCATATTCATCCCATAACGGGAATTCTACCAGGCGTTCATATTGTCTTTGCCCGCTTGCTGCAAAAGCCTGCTTTGTTTTATCATCGGCAGTACCCATACAAACAATGCCGTGTTCGCCAACTGCTGCAGAAGCCGCACCTGTCAGCGTTGCAAAATCTATCACTAATTCGGGTTTATAACGCTTAGCCCATTGTAAAGCGTCTGCTAATAACATGCGTCCTTCAGCATCTGTATTTAATACTTCAACTGTTGCACCGCTATACATCTTTATTATGTCGCCGGGTACATAAGCATTTTCACCGGGTCTGTTATCAGTAGCTGGCACTAATGCTATAATATGTAAAGGCAATTTTAATTTTGATGCGGCATACATTGTTCCTGTAACAAGTGCAGCACCGCTCATATCACTTTTCATGCGATCCATAGAGTTTGCAGTGGGTTTTAATGATAAACCACCGGTATCGTATACAACACCTTTCCCAATAAGTACAATTGGTTTTTTATTTAAAGTTTTAGCAGGTTTGTATTGCATTATAGAAAAGGTAGGTGGGTCTATACTACCACGGTTGACTGCCAATATGCCACCCATTTTTTCTTTTTGAATCCGCGCTTTGTTGAGTACAGTTACTTTAAAACGGGCCTTCTTGCCAAGTGCCTGTATTTCTTTTGCCAATTGTACTGCAGTTAAATAATTCAATGGCTCGTTTACCATTGTTCTTGCAGCATACAATGCATCTGTAATGATTTGCAACTGGCTGATCTCTTTTACAGTAATAGATTGTTTGGTAAAGTGCAGATGCTGCAACGTGTTTGTAAGCTTTTTGGCTTCGGTTCGGTATTTTAAGAATTGATAATTAGCAAGTGCCATGCCCTCAGCGAGATAATAAGCGGCACTGAAAAAATTGCTTAAACTATGAATTGTGACCTCGCTGAGTTTATTTTTATTGATAATAACCTGCAGATCAGCGCCTGCTTTCCTGATCATTTCGCTTGTTTGCCAATCCGTTTTTTTAGACTTTATAAGGTAAATGAATTTATAGCTTTTATATTGGTTTATGCAAGCCAATACTGTTTTATCATCTTTAAACAAGTTTTCTGCGAAAGACAATTCTACTTCAGAAAGGCCGTCTATTTTCTGCAAAGCCTTTATATTGTCTATGATATAAATAATTGTTTTCGAAGGGCGCTGTACTATATTGAATTCCATACTTTCTTTATTAGAACCGGCAGCAAAGGTAATTTGATAAATTGATAAGTGGAGAAGTGGCTTTACATTTGCAAGATGCAATACACGTTAAAGAAAAGCCTTGGGCAACATTTTTTGCACGATGAAAATATGTGCAGGAAAATTGTATTGCAAATGCAACACAGGCAGGGAATGAATTTGTTAGAGATAGGGCCCGGCGCCGGAGCACTAACAAAGTACCTGGTAGAGTGGGAAGACATAGCATATAAAGCAATAGAAATAGATAAAGAAAAGGTTGAATACTTGTATAAAACGTTCCCCGGGTTAAAAGATAAGATCATATTGCAAGATATACTTAAAGCGAATGCACCTTTTAATACTATGTTTAATATTATTGGTAACTTCCCTTATAATATATCATCGCAGATATTATTTAAGATATTAGAATGGGAACCTCAGGTAGAAGAAGTGATTGGTATGTTTCAAAAAGAAGTAGCACAACGCATTGCTGCTCCACCCGGCTCAAAAACCTATGGCATTTTAAGTGTATTGATACAGGCATTCTTTAAAGTAGAATATTTGTTTGATGTGCATGAAAAATGTTTTACACCACCACCTAAAGTAAAAAGTGGTATCATACGAATGGTCAACGCAAAAAACCCTTTTGGTATTAATAACAGGGAGAAGTTTTCGTTATTAGTTAAAACGGCGTTTAATCAAAGGCGCAAAACATTAAGGAATGCTTTGAAAAGCATTTTACCGACAGCAGCACTTGCTGACCCTATTATGAGTAAAAGAGCAGAACAATTATCTGTTGCTGATTTTGTAGCATTGCATAAGCAATATTATTTTTAAGTATAAAACACATTCATTGAATAAAGGAAAAGTATTGATAGCAGCACCTGTGCATGCTGTTCTTACAGATGGTTTGCAACTCGCAGGCTATGAGTGTACGGTGTATGAGCATATAATTCAAGCTACAGCTATTGAACTTATAAAAGATTGTGTTGGTGTTATTACATCTACAAGGTTGCAACTGAATAAAGAACTTATTGATGCTGCACCTAAGTTGAGGTGGATAGGAAGAATGGGCTCAGGTATGGAAGTAATAGATATGGAATATGCGTTACAAAAAAATATCGCGTGTTTTAGCAGCCCGGAAGGCAATAGTAACGCTGTGGCAGAGCATGCTTTGGGTATGTTGCTTGCTTTGAACAAACGTATAGTATGGAGCGATAAACAAATAGAGAATGGAATTTGGGAACGCGATAATAACAGGGGTACGGAATTAGAGGGGAAAACAATTGGTATCATTGGTTTTGGACATACCGGCAGAGCTTTTGCAAAAAAATTAGCAGCCTTTGATATGCAAATATTAGCATATGATAAGTATAACTTTAATAGTATACCGGATTATGTGCAATTATGTAATGATTTAGACCCTATATATGCACAAGCAGATATAATTAGTTTTCATGTACCACTACAGAAGGATACTATCCATTATTTTAATGACAAATTTATTAAGAACATGAGCAAGGCTTTTGTTCTGATTAATACGTCTAGAGGATTAGTGGTAAATACAAAAACTTTGTTAAATGGTCTGGAGGATGGAAAAGTAACAGGAGCCTGTTTAGATGTAGCGGAAGAGGAACCCTTGGAAAAAATGAGTGGAGAAATGAAAAAAATATTACATAAAATAGTTTCGATGCCACAAACAGTAGTAACTCCACATATTGCAGGATATAGCAAGGAAGCTTTGTATAAGATGAGTAAAATATTATTAGAAAAGGTATTAAAATAACAGATGATAACAAAAATATTTTGTTAAGATTTTTAACAGAAGTGTTTATCTTTACCCCTCATTTGGTTAATAAAATTCTAACGCAGGATATGATACGTACACTACGCTATCTTTTAGTGTTGCTGATTTGTGGTATTTCCATTTCAGCTTTTGGACAAAATGCTCCCGGAGAGCTTACAGGTGTTGTACTCGATAATAAAGGGGAACCCGTAATCGGTGCTATAGTTTCTGTATCGCAGGGCGGAATACCCAAAGGCGGTGCACCTACTGATGTTGATGGTAGATTTTCTATTAAACCGATTGATGCAGGGCGTTATGATGTTGCAGCTTCATTCATAGGCTACAAGAAGTATATAATTACAGGTGTAATAGTAAACTCTGATAAAACTACAGGTTTGAAGTTTACATTAGAAAGTGCTACCGATCTGAAAGAAGTAACTGTAATATCTTACAAAGTACCATTGGTTGACTCATTTTCTCCTGGCCCTACAACTACTTATGGTTCTGAGCAAATTGAAAAATTACCAACCCACGATGTATCTACAGTAGTTGGATATTCTGCTGGGGTTTACAATGCCAGGGGAAATTTATCCGTTCAGGGTTCGCGTCCGGGCGGTAACCAAATAATTGTAGATGGTGTGCAAACAAGTGGTTCCAGTTATAATTTGCCTGTAGGCTCTATAGACCAGATAGAAGTAATGCCTTCAGGTATATCAGCAAAATATGGTAACCTGACAGGTGGTGTTATTAGCGTGGTTACAAAAGGGCCATCTCCAAAGCTTGCAGGTGGTGTTTCTGCAGAACATTCTGTTGACGGGTTTAATAATAATTTATTGAATTTTAACCTCACAGGGCCGCTATATAGCAAAAAAATAGATAGTAACGGCACCAAAAAGCCTGTAATAGGATTCTTTTTAGGGGGAGACTATTATTATAATAGAGATGCAGCACCATCTTTTACAGGTTATTATGTAGCAAAACCTGATGTGTTGTCAAATTTGAGGCAAAACCCGCTTACAATAGTTCAGGACGCAAATGGTAACGCAGTGTATAAATATTCTACGGAATATGTTACTACTGACCAATTAGATCATACTAAAGCAAATCCAAATTCATTAAGTAAGGCAATTAACTTAACGAGTAAGCTTGATTTTCGCTTACCTAATAACCTGATATTAACAGCAGGTGGTACATTAAATTATGCAAATAGCCAGGTTGGTTCCAGGAGTTTTTCTTTATTTGCACCTGAGGCAACTCCTGAAATTTCAGGATATACTGCACGAGGCTGGATAAGGTTCACTCAAAAATTTGGAAATAATAAATCGGATAGTGGTAATAGAAAGAGTATCATATCTAATGCATATTACACATTACAGGCAGATTATCAACTGGACCACTCGGAAGTGCAGGACCCAAGATTCAAGCACAATATTTTTGATTACCTGTACTTAGGTAAATTCTCACAAATAACCCAACCTATATATGGACTCGGAAATGATTCTGCCAGCGGAAACCGCCCCGGTATCATCTACTTTGGACAAAACCCAACTGGAGTTACTTTTGACAGGTCCGAGCTGAATCCGAACCTCGCCAATTATACTTCAGAGTATATGAATACTACAGGAACCCCACCTACCAGTTATAATACTATAAGAAATAACCGTTCCCTTGTAAATGGTGATGAGCCGGCTGCAACCTACGGATTATGGGCGAATGTTGGTACAGCGCTAAGCGGGTATAGTGTTGCCAGGAACGATCAGTTCTCACTCTCTGTTGATGCATCATTTGATCTGCAAACAGGGAAAACAAAACATTCTATAGAATTTGGTTTGTATTATCAGCAGCGTATACAAAGACAGTATGTAGTCAATGCAAATATTGACGGGGCTACACAATCTTTATGGTCATTGATGTATCAGCTTACAAACAGGCATATAGGTCTTGATAAAACTAATCCTATATTTATTGTAGGTGGTAAACAGTATACCTTAGCAGATCTTAATGCGGGGCTGGTAAATCCAAGTGCTACGGATACGATTACCTATAATTATATAGCCAATCCCGCAACACAATCAACCTTTGACAGAAACCTGAGAAAGAAACTGGGATTGAACCCTGATGGTACTGACCAGATAAATATTTACGGACTCGATCCAAGCACTTTTTCTATAGGTATGTTTTCACCTGATGAATTGCTGAACAGTGGTAACCCATATGTTACTTACCAGGGATATTCTCCAACTGGACAACTGCTTTCAGGACAGGTTAACTTCAACGATTTCTTTACACAAAAAGATGCTAACGGAAATTATACCCGTCCAATAGGCGCTTTCAGGCCTAATTATACAGCAGGGTATATTTTAGACCGTTTCCAGATAAAACATATATTGTTCAATGTGGGTGTTCGTTTTGAAAGATATGATGCAGCAAATAAGGTATTGAAAGATCCTTACTCATTGTATGCTGAGAAAACAGTGAGCCAGTTTGGTGGGGATCATCCTTCTAATATTGGTGGGGATTATATAGTATATGTTGATGATAACACATCTAACAAGCCGAATGTAATTGGTTATCGCAGCGGCGATAATTGGTATGATCCTAATGGTAATTATGTAGAGGATCCGAAAGTTCTGAAAAATTATAGTGGTGGCCGCGATCCTCAGCCTGCTCTTGTTGATAATATTAAAATTACAGATCCCGGGTATCAACCTAATAGCTCGTTCACGGATTACACACCAAAGGTGAATGTGTTGCCACGCTTATCATTCTCTTTCCCGGTATCTGATATTGCGTTGTTTTATGGACACTATGATATATACAGTAAAAATCCTGATCCGGCATACGTAATAACAACACCGTATGATTACTATTATATCAACCAGAATTCAAATACAATCATCAATAACCCTGCTTTAAATCCTGAAAGGACATATGATTATGAAATGGGTTTTCAACAAAAAATATCGCAACAATCTGCAGTAACCATATCTACTTTTTACAGGGAGCGTAAGGACATGATACAAGTGCGTCCTTATTTATACGCATGGCCAACAACTTATTATTCTTATGGTAACCGCGATTTTTCTACCACAAAGGGGATGACACTTAAATATGATCTGCGACGTTCGGGCCCTATACAACTAGGAATTGCATATACTTTACAATTCCTGGAAGGTACTGGTACCAGCACTACTTCAACGAATAGCGGTAGTGGCGGGCAGGTATCTAACAGTGGTATATTAGCAAGCTTCCTTGCGGCAGGCTTACCTAATTTACGTTATGTGTATGCTTCTTCATACGATTCACGCCATAATGTTACTGTTAATATAGACTATCGTTATTTTGATAAAGAAGGCCCTATAGTTGGGGGAAAACATATATTTCAGAATGCCGGTATTAACATAGTAGTAGGAGCAAGAAGCGGCGAACCATATACAATATCATCAACACCTGATCCAAGTAATCACCAGATTGTTGGTGTGTTAAACGGAGCACGCTTACCATGGCACTTTGGTATGGATCTGAAACTGGATAAAGACTTTTCTATAAAAGGTATCTCTTTCAGAAGAGCACCGGCTGCTAATGCAGACGGCACACCGGCTTCTGTAAAACATGCCAAGAAGTATACCGTCAATGGTTACGTATTGGTTAAAAATGTGTTGAATATTCAGGATATAACATCCGTGTATTCTTATACAGGTAACCCGCAGGATGATGGATATCTGAGTTCTTCTTACGGAAAACAAAAAATACCTATTGAGACAAGCCCTATATCTTATGTTGACTTGTATAGGTTAGCAATAGCAAGCCCAGGAAATCTGGGTTTGCCAAGACAGATATATTTAGGTATACAATTTAATTTTTAATAAACAGTCAATAACTATATAACTGAAAAGGTTATGATATTCAAGAATAAAAAAGGATTTGCAATTGCTATGATTTCCGCAGGTCTGATGGGTGTTGCATTGCAATCTAAAGGTGTTCCTAACGTAAGTGCAACAGGCCATCGTGTAGGGCTATTGAGAACTGCTGCAGCATGCCAGCCTGCTACTGCAGCTATAGACCTTGATATTAACAACGTACGTGCACGTTTGATGACGGGCGGGGATATGTGGTGGAACATAGGTTTGGGAAAGGCAGCTTATGAAGTACCAAAAGGTGGCGGAGCAAGCTCACTTTTTGCAGGTTCTTGTTGGATAGGAGGATATGACAAACAAGGACAATTGAAAGTCGCAGCTCAAACTTATCGCCAGGACGGTAACGACTATTGGCCAGGTGCTCTGGAAGCATCTGCAACCCCGGCTATTACTGCCGGTGAGTGCTCTTCATGGGATAGATTTTGGAAAATAAATAAATCTGACGTTCTTGAGTTTTTAACCTTACAAAAGTCTAACCAATCTACCGCTAGTACTACTTATGATGTGGTTAGACAATGGCCGGCACGTGGTAATATAAATGTATTAGATGCAGAGGGTAATTCTTTGACACTGCCTGCTGGAAGGGATTATGCGCCTTTTATAGATGTTAATAATGACCAAGTATATGACCCTAGCAAGGGCGATTACCCTGATATCGTTGGTGACCAATTTATATGGTGGGTATTTAATGATGTAGGTAATATCAAGGAGCAAACCCAAACAGCATCTATAGGGCTTGAAGTGCAGGCAAGTGCATTTGCATATGCAACAAACGACGCTTTGAATAATTGTACTTTTTATAATTATCATATTATTAACAGGGGTGCGCTAACATTAGATAGTGCTACTATCTCCACATGGAGTGATGCAGATCTCGGATGGGCATTTGACGACTTTATCGGCTGCGATACATCAAGAGGCTTAGGCATATTGTATAATGGTACTAATTTCGATGGTGATGGTAGCCCGGGTACTTACGGTGCCCGCATACCTATGGTTGGTGTAGACTTTTTTAAGGGTCCTAAAAAACAAGTGCCTGATCTCCAACACCCGGGAAAGACCAAAGACTCAATCCTTACAATGACCGTATTTGATTATTATAATAATGACTTTACAGATATAGGTAACCCTACAAATGGATTGGAGATATACAATTACATGACAGGTTCTTTGAGAAAAGGTGAAAGATTCTCAAACGACTGGAATGGTACAGCTGGTTCTCAATCCAGGGGTTATGGTAAAGGGCCTATTGTAAAAGCTGTTTTTTATGGAGACCCGGAACCTTCTTCTAATACTTGGTCTGAGTGCGTATGTGGAAACCTGCCGGGAGATCGTCGCTTTATTCACTCATCCGGTCCGTTTACATTAACTGCCGGTGATTTTGAAGATATTACTATCGGTGCAGTATGGACACCTAATGTAGGTGGCTGCCCTAATACTTCTTTTAAATCGTTGCGCGCTGTAGATGATCAGGCTCAGGCGTTGTTTGACAATAATTTTAAGACAATATCAGGACCTGAAGCGCCGCGTTTGGTAGTAAGAGAGCTTGACAGAAAATTGGTCTTCTATATGGAAAATGACCCTGCCAGCAATAATTATAAAGAACAATATGGATATAGGCTTGATTCTGCTAAATATCGTTCTGCGTCTGTAAAGGCAAAGAATGTAAAATCTGCAGATTCTCTATACCAATTTGAAGGATATAGGGTATTCCAGTTGGCTAACAGTTCGGTAACACCTGCCCAGATATTTGATGCCACAACCGGAGAAGTAGATCCTACAATGGCAAAAGAAGTATTTAAATGCGATATTAAGGATGGCGTAAAACAAATAGTGAATTACACAAAGAATAGTGATGTTTCAGATACTACTTATGTGCCTTCTATAAAGGTTATAGGAAATGACAGCGGTATACAGCATAGTTTCTCAACTAACCAGGATCTTTTTGCATCTGGCAATGATAAAATTCTGGTGAATTATCGTACATATTATTATGTTGCAATAGCATACGCCTACAATAATTTTTCCGGATTTGATTCCAGGCATCCGGATTCATCTCAGGATGTAGCTTACCTTGGCAGTGACCACGGAGCAGGCAGCACGCCTTTAACAGTAGTTGTTGCAATGCCTAACCCTGCTAATGGTAACATGGGTAATACATTGAATACCGATTACGGCAGTGGAATAGTTATAACTCGTATAAAAGGAGTAGGAAACGACGGTAATGTGATAGAAATGACAGATGAATCTGAAGATACAGCGTTGAGTTTAAGTTCTGGATATATTGCTGCAAATGCCCAATATAAAGCAAGTCAATCACCAGTAAATATAAAGGTGATTGACCCGATAAATGTGGTGGCTGCAGATTGGGAATTGTATATACGTACTGCTACGACATATGATAGTGTAGGTAAACATTATGACCCTAATATTGGATTAAACACGGGTATAGATGCAAACCGTGGTATAAAATCAGATTCAGGTTCCTGGATGATCGTTGCACATACAAGTGCTATTACCCCCGATACTATTTACAGTGAGAAAAATCTGACACTTGAAAATGAACAGATACTGGAAAAGTATGGGATCTCTGTAAATATTAAACAAGTATCCCGTGCCGGTGATTCTCAAAGATCAGGTAATGGGTACATTACATCCAGCCTCATTTTTGCAGATACATCTTTACCATGGTTGGCCGGTGTACCTGACCAAGATGGAGTGAACCTGTTGAACTGGCTTAGGAATGGTAAAGTAAACCTTACTGATACTTCTGTATACTGTGATTTCTTCCCTGTTCAAACCTATGACACTATGCAGGCATACAGCGGGTTGATACCAAATAATTCATTAGCAACAGGTTCATGGGGCCCTTATGCATTAGGCGCTACCAGCCCTTATGCTTATCGTAATGGTTCTTCAAATGCCTCGCCTTGCGGATTTACTGTAACATTAAAGGGAACTGAATTAGGAAGGCTGAGATATTTATTCACCATGAAGCTTGTCATTACATCCGATAAAACCAAATGGTCTAAATGTATTGTATTTGAGGAGCAGGAAGACCCTGCATTAGCTCAAGGCGGCGCAGCAAAATTTACTATCAGAAACCATGCGGGCTGGACAGGTAATACTGATGCAAGTGGTAATCCTGTGTATTCTACAGATCCTAATGACAATGGTACCTCCTGGTTCCCTGGTTATGCTATCAATGAAGAAACAGGTGAGCGTGTTAATATAATATTTGGTGAGGACTCATGGATGAAAACGGATAACGGAGCGGATATGATATGGAACCCCACAAAAACTATGTTGAATCCATATACATCGGATATAGTATTTGGAGGTAAGCATTATATATACGTAACAAATACCCGTTACGATGGAGATGCTGGTATGAAGAGTGTGCTTTTGGGGAATAACTCACTTTCCAAAACAGCCCAGTACGAAACAATACAGTGGGTAGGTGTTCCATTGTTAAGTCCTACTGGCAAACTTCTACCACTCAGCCAGGGCTTGATACCAACAGATGCTACTATAAGGATTAATATAAATTGCCCATATGGCATATATCAACCACTAAAGGTTCCAATTACAGGAAATCCTTATCAGTCAACAGCAAATACAGATACTGCAAAGAATCTGGCATTACCATATTATACATTTACGACCAAAGGCTTGGCGCCGACTCCAATATCTGATGCAACTGATAAAAGTAGTTTGTTAAATAGGATATTTGCAGTACCTAACCCGTATTATGGTTATTCCGGCTATGAAAGTAATAGACTCGATACACGTGTGCGTATCATTAACCTGCCTGCGAAAGCTACTGTTAATATATACTCGTTGGATGGTACGCTTGTGCGTACATTAAGTAAGTCAGATCCGAGCGTTTCTTATATTGATTGGGATATTAGAAATTCTGTTGGACTTACAGTAGCAAGCGGTATGTACCTGATGGATGTAAAAGCAGATGGTATAGGTGAAACAGTACTCAGGTGGTTTGGTTCTTTGAGACCGATAGATTTGACACAATTTTAAAATTAATATGCGGATAGCATAACGCTATTCTTGTTATAAATACTTTAGAATGATGATTATGAAAAAAGTTGTTATTACAGCCGTGTTAGCGGTAAGTATTTTGAGCTTTACGCAATTTGCGTATGCGGGAAATAAAGACCGTTCCGGTCAGGCAGGTGCAACAGAGATGTTGATCAATCCCTGGGGGCAAAGTACTGGTGTATTTGGAATGAACGTTGCATGTGCTTCAAGCATAGATGCGTTGAAAACCAACGTTGCCGGTCTTGCTAACGTAGATAATACAGACATAGGCTTTTCTCATGTTATTTATCTTACTAATTCGCAGGTAACTATTAATAACATAGCTATTGCACAAAGATTAGGCAATAAAGGTGTATTGGGAGTAAACGTAATGTCTATGGGGTTTGGCGATATTACTGTTACAAATGATCTGAATCCCGAAGGTTCCGGAACTTACAGACCGCAATTTTTGAATTTTGAAGTAGGCTTTGCAAAAGAATTTTCTAATAGTGTACGTGCAGGTTTTGCTGCAACGTTCATTAATGAACAGCTTACATCTATTCATGCAAATGGAGCTGCATTTGAAGGTGGCGTACAGTATGTAACAGGAGCAAGAGATAATTTTCATTTTGGTATCACACTTAGGAATATAGGAACAAATATGCGTTTTCAGGGAACAGGATTTACTGTAAATGGAGAAGCACCTGAAAATACGTATACTATTTCTGAGAACACACCTGCTGATAAGTTCCCATTACCTACTTATTTAGCCATTGGTGCATCCTACGATTTCTATCTTGATGAAGGACATCTGAAAGGTCCTGATGATAAACCAAAGCATAGGCTTACAACTATGTTCTGCTTTACATCTAATTCATTTAATAATGATTACCTCGGCGGCGGGCTTGAATATTCTTTTAAAGATATGTTTATGGTTCGTGCAGGATATCGTTATGAAAATGGCATTGGTACTGCTACCAGCACTACTATGTACACAGGATTGGCAACAGGCATTACAGTTCAAAAACAAGTGGGCGATAAAGGCCCTATGCTCGCAATAGATTATTCATATAGGCCTACCCAAAAGCCAAGCAATGGAGTACACGTGTTTACCGTTAGGTTTATGCGTAAATAATAAAAAATTAGTATTTTTGTTAAACACAACGCTTCTTATATCAAGGAGGCGTTGTATTTTTTTCTGTTATCTTAATAAATAATAGTGTTTTTATGCCTGAATTAAATTATGTAACAAAGGAAACTTTGCAGCAGATGAGAGAGGAATTGAGCAAGCTTAAAACCGCTGGTCGTGCAGAAATAGCAAGACAAATTGCAGATGCCCGGGAAAAAGGAGATTTAAAAGAAAATGCTGAATATGATGCAGCCAAAGAAGCCCAGGGGCATCATGAAGCTAAGATCGCACAATTAGAATCCATAATTGTGTCTGCACGTATCGTAGATACAAAAAACATTGACACAAGCAAAGTTTCTATATTAAGCAAAGTAAAGGTCACAAACCTGAATACTAAAAAAACAGTAGAATACCAGATAGTATCTGAAAAAGAAGCAGATTTGAAAACGGGTAAAATTTCTATGACTTCACCAATTGGCAAAGGCCTTTTGGGCAAATACCCAGGAGATATTGCGGAAATTGTTGCCCCGAGTGGGATGTTGAAATTCAGAGTAGAAAGTATATCGATATAACTATGGCCAGTATTTTCTCTAAAATAATAACAGGTGAGATACCTTGTTATAAAATAGCTGAAGATGAGTTTTTTTTTGCCTTCCTTGATATATTCCCTTTACAGGAAGGGCATGTACTGATAGTGCCTAAGCATGAGGTAGATAAGATATTTGATGTAAGTGATGATGTATTGAGCAAATGGCTGGTATTTGCGAAACCAATAGCTAAAGCTATAGAAAAGGCATACGATTGTAACAGATGTGGCATAAGCGTTATCGGTCTTGAAGTACCACATGCCCATATGCACCTGGTGCCAATAAACTCATCAGACGATCTGAATTTTACGCGCCCCAAATTAAAACTGACTGAAGAACAACTCAGATCAGCACAGGAGAATATCCTGAAACGCCTCACCAAATAAATATTAATCTACTGTTGTTGTATGCACTAAACTCCATGCTTGTGGCTTATTGGCAAAACAGGCCTGTGTTTTTGCCCAGGTATCTTTGAACAATGAAGAGAATCGGTAATGATTTAATTGTACTTCCGAAAGCCATATACTGTAAGTAAAAAAGATGGTTGGTTGATGCGCATCTTGCCAGAGTTCTAAATGCGTGCAGCCATCAAAATTTCGTATGAGATGCTTCCTTTCATTAAATAATGCAAGGAATTCTTCAACTCTTTCTTCTGCAAAGGTCATTTGTACAATTCGTACTATCATTCAAACACAATTTTAATGGTATTGTATATCTGATCTTTTTCTTTGTGCAGGCGCAAACCGAGCAGGCTGGCTGCTTTCCCGTGATTGATGGCTATTTCCATATAACCAGCACTGTTAAAACGACAAAGTACATCACCATTGCGTACATGTTGATAATGTGTACTCAATTGTTGTATTTGCTCTCCGCGCATATATGCAATATAAAACCCTCTGCCCCTTCCAATAGTATCAAATTGTTGTTGTGTAAGGTTAAGCACTACATTTTCGAAACGGTCAATATGTATCACCTGGCATTCCATTGCATTTCCCAAAATATGCGGCTGATAATGTTGAGGTGCATGTTGTAGTTGGCAGGTTTCTAAGCCAAGATCTGAAGGTGTATTTTGTTGTAGTTTTTTAATAATCGAAGCTATTTCTTTTAACCAATCCTTAAAGCCTAATGGAGGCTCAAAATCTATACACTTCCAAACGTGTTCCAAAGTTGTGCCGAAACTGAGCGATAAAAGTCCGTTGTCTGGTGATATAAAATATTGTTGGTCTTTTGCTGCTAATATTAATCTCGGGTGTTTTTCAGAAAAAATATCGAATAATAATACATGGCAGGTGCCGGGGGGGAAGTTTTTATAAGATGCTGTGAGTAAATAGGCCGCTTGTAATAAATGATAAGGCTCCACCTGGTGAGAGATATCAATAATTTCAGCTTCCGGCATCCCTTGTATCAAAATAGCCTTTGCAGATGCAACAGAAGCATCTTGCAGTCCAAGATCTGATAACAAAGTGATAATTCCCATTCCTCAACAAAAATAGTGCGCATAATTTGAAATAGTGATCCTATAACAGAAAAAATGAGAACTGGTTCAACTGGCAAAATTTAAATGCTGTATATACTTTCTGCTACAAAATATCGTTATTATTGCAACTAAGTTATCATGCTATTGCGTATAAAAACATCTTATTATATAGCTCTCACAGGCGTCTTATTCTGCCTGCTGAATGCTGCCTGCCGGAAAGACCAAACAATGACAACAGGTGGTATTATTGGCTTTTCGGTTGATACACTTACATTCGATACTGTTTTTACACAACAAGCCAGCTTTACTAATAGTTTTAAAATTTATAACCCGCAGGATGAGAAGATCATACTCAATAATGTGCATATGCTTAGTGGTGCATCTTCCTATTTTCGTTTGAATGTAGATGGGTTTTCAGGCACAAATGTTTCTAATATTACTATTCAGCCACACGATAGTGTCTATGTTTTTGCTACTGTAAATATCGATCCTACAAATGTGAATACACCTTTTGTGGTAGAAGATGATATGTCAGCTAATCTGAATGGTAAGAACTTCACACTGCATTTTATGGCATATGGGCAAAACGCCTATTATATTGTAGACAGTACATTAACAACACAAACCTGGAAAACAGATAAGCCATATGTTGTGATACATAGTGCGGAAGTGGCCAGTGGTGAAACACTCACTATACCGGCAGGATGTAAAGTATATATGCACCAGGATTCCTGGTTGTTTGTATTGGGTACATTAAAAGTAAATGGAACAAAAACAGATACTGTAGTTTTCCAGGGAGACAGGTTAGATAGATTTTATTATGACTATATAGGATACCCGGGAGAGTGGGGTGGTATTTATTTTAGCCCCATGAGTAAGGGCAGCGCACTCAGCTATACACGCTTGTTGAATTGCGGTAATAGCGCAGGTATTAGTTTCCCCACAGGTATCTATGTCGCTTTCGATTCTGTGAAGAGTACTACTGCCCCACAGTTGAGCATAGATCATACAATTATTCAAAACTCAAATGGTTATGGTATACTGAGCTTGGGTGGTACTATAAAAGCATCTAACTGCTTGGTAAACAGTTGCAACTCCTGGTGTATGGCATTGGCACAGGGAGGCAATTATACCATAGATAATTGCACTTTTGCTACTTATGGAAGTGATATAGTAGGCCATACAGAAAATGGCACCATAGCTTTATTGAATTACTTTGATACCAGTCAAACCGGATATCTAAAAGGCGATATGAACGCTGTGCTCACCAATTGTATTGTTTGGGGCTCTTTAGATACAGAGATATTTTGTAATAGCAGAATAGATGCCGGCATCTATAATGTAACACTGAACAATTGTCTTATAAAAGGTGGCTTAGCACCATTGCAAGCGCAAAAAGTAAATGTGAACAATTGCATTTTTGCACAAGACCCTAAATTTCTGGCTAATGATAAATTCAATTTCAGGCTCGACATTGGTTCTCCTGCCATAGACAAGGGTCTGAACAATGGCTTGATCAATGATCTAGATGGAAATCCTCGCCCGGTAGGTAGTGGCTATGATATTGGCTGCTATGAGAAGCAGTAATGAATTATAATATTGTTTGGATTAGAATGCTGTTTGTTAAAAATGAAACATTCCAGTATACATCATTTCATTTCACATTCCTTGCTATTCTTGTAATCTAAGCCTGTCCATAGGTATATCCTTAAAATATAAGGGCAAAAAATTTATAAATAAAAAAGCCCTGCGTAATTACACACAGGGCTTTTTAAAAGAATTACTTATTATTTATTGATAGTTAATTTTCTTGTAACTGATTCAGCACCATTTGAAATACGAACAAAATACAAACCACTATTCATATTTGTGAGCGGAATATGCTCAGAAAAATTTGAAGAAGGTTTGTATTCTTTTTCAAATACTGTTTGGCCAATAATGTTTACAATGCTCAAATTTACTTCAGAAGAGGTATTTAAATTACCTTCTATAGTAACAATATTGGAAGCAGGGTTAGGGAATACATTCAGATCAGACACAAAAGATATGCCTGGTATATCTGTAGGTGCTGTTCCGCTCAAGCCATCCAGTTCATTTGCATTCAATACAGGACGTGAATTTGGATTTGCGTTAAACAAAGTTACAAATGCTACTATCTTCATGGAATTGGTCTTCCAGCGAGCTGGTAATGCAGAAGATGTATAAGATACAGCATATGGATGTCCAACAATTGGTGAAGCGGGTAATATCCCGTTTGTACCCCATGGAGATGGATCAAGTGACATACGTGCAACGCCATCGTGAGCATATCCAACTATACTGCATGGGAAGCTATACCATGGACTTGTATTGTCTGGAGCTGCACAACCGTTACCCATGTAGTTATGTTGGTCCCAATAAACTCCTGTTCCTGTTACGCTATCTTCTACAAGAATGCAATTGATGCGCAAGCTGCTGCCGGAAGGTGCTGTATAGCTGCTGAGTACTGTAACAGTTACAGTAGGTGTAACTACTCTCGTAGTAGAATTGAAAGTACTGGTAATATCTACCGCAAAAGGTGTTGTTAAATTCAGCTCGGAAACGCATTTTGATTGCCAGTTATTAGTAGCAAATACCACATTTGATTGATCAGAGTATTTTACACGATCAACCATTCCACCCGGATATCCGTAGCCATTCATTGAATCTATTGTAAGAGAATAAGAATTTGCCATTGAATCGGGTCCTATTGCCACTACGTGATTGGCAACACCTATTACTTTGTGTACACCTGCAATAGCAGGGTAGCTGGAAACGATTTGCTGTGTATAGGTTTTACCGCGAGGGCAATAACCACAACCAACATCAGTTTGGTCTTCAAGCAAAACCCTTTTTGTAGCGAGCTGTCCCCAGGAAACAGAGGCCATGGAAAGAGTAACCATTAAAGCGAATGTAATTTTTTTCATTTTTTAAATTTTATGTTTAAGGTAGATTTTACTGAAACAGCAAATTAGAGAATAATATTTATAAAAACAATTATTAGAAAACAAATAATGGGGTGATTTTTATAAACAAATTTAAATTAATGATAATGTATTTGATATTCTGCTAATTGTCTCTGTTTTCCCTATCAATTCTGCTATATGAAATACCCCCGGTCCGTATTTGCCACCTACAAGCATAATGCGTAAAGTGGATAATATATCACCTTTTTTCAAGCCTTGCTGTTGTAATAGCTGGTTGAAATTATTTTCGATGTTGGTATGATTCCATTCAGTTGTTGAGGAAAGGGATTGTAACCAGGCAAGAAAAAATTGTTTTTTTTGTTCATTCCATTTTTCACGGATGGATTGTAATGCTTTCAATTCTGGGGTCTCGAATAAGAAATGCCCTTGCTGCCAAAAATCGGTAAGTAAAGTGCAACGGTCTTTAATAAGTATAATCACTCGCAATAGATATGGATCTGAAACGTTGTTTACATGTGTTTGTATAAAAGGCTTTACAAGAGGCAATAATTCTGCGTCATTTTTTTGCTGTATATATTGATGATTGAACCATTTTGCTTTCTCAAAATCGAACTTTGCTCCACCTTTATGTACACGTTCAATGGAGAATTTTTTTACCAGTTCTTCCAAAGAAAAAATTTCCTGTTCTGTTCCATCGTTCCAGCCAAGTAAAGCAAGCATATTTACAAACGCCTCGGGCAGAAACCCCATTTCCCGAAAGCCACCGGTTGTTTCACCAGTTCGGGGATCAGCCCAGTTCATAGCAAATACCGGGAACCCAAGACGATCACCATCGCGCTTACTCAGTTTTCCATGGCCATCAGGTTTTAGTATAAGAGGCAGGTGGGCCCATTGGGGCATATGCTTTGCCCAACCTAAATATTGCCAAAGTAATATATGCACAGGAGCGCTTGGCAACCATTCCTCTCCGCGAAAAGCATGTGTGATCTTCATTAAATAATCATCTACCACTACTGCAAGGTGGTAAGTGGGCATGCCATCTGCTTTCAGAAGCACTTTATCATCTACCAAATTTGTATCGAAATGTATATGCCCCCTTATCATGTCAGTAAAACTCACTGTTTCATTTTCAGGCATTTTTATACGTACTACATATGGTTCGCCTTTGCTGATAAGTGAATCTGTTTCTTCTTTTATAAGCGTCAGCGAATTGCGCATTTTCATGCGTGTTGTCCTGTCGTATTGAGGATTTGTATTGGTATTACTATGCAGTTGAGTACGCATATTTTCCAGTTCCAGCGGTGTATCGAATGCATAGTATGCATAACCATCTTTTACCAGTTTTTCAGCATATTCTTTATATAAATGTTTTCTTTCACTCTGGCGGTAAGGAGCGTAAGGCCCACCTTTTTGAGGGCTTTCCTCAGGTATTAGTCCACACCATTGCAGGCAATTCACAATATATTCTTCAGCACCGGGTACATACCTGCTTTGATCTGTATCTTCTACGCGCAATATAAAATCGCCACCATGTTGACGGGCAAATAAATAATTATACAAAACTGTGCGTACCCCGCCTAAATGAAGGCCGCCGGTAGGGCTGGGGGCAAAACGTACACGAACACTCATAGGCTTGCAAATTAACCATGATTTTACTGATTTTGCAGACATTGCATAAAAAAACTGCCTGATCCGATCAGGCAGTTTGCAGATATAGTTGTGTACGCTATCTGAATAAATATCCTACAGACAGTGCGAAACTATTATTGCGCATTAAATTTTGAGAATCGCCCCCGGGCATTATATTCATAACTCCAACTCCTAAATTACCACGCAGGAATAAACCACCGGCAAATTGATAGCCAAGATCAAAGTTCAGCCCCATATCTCCTGCTTTTACATCATCTGTATTTGCATTATTGCCTATTCTTAAATTATATTCAGTAACCCTGTCTGTAATTGTTGTTAAACCATTAGGTCGATCAATAGTTGTTCTGCTATCTGTAGTTACCTTGCCGCTTAAAGCAAATGCTACGTAAGGCCCCGCACCTGCAAAGAAATTACCTGACTTGTTAGGCAAGAAATTGTATTGGAAATTAACAGGTATTTCAAGGTAATTAAGTCTGTATTCATCCGATGTTTCTTGTGTTGTTATTATACCATTTTCGTTTTGTACAGATGTTACATAATCTTGTTGTGCACCTTTTACAACATAAAAAAGCCCCGGCTGTATAGAAAAACGATTTGTGATACCAATGTCTACCACTCCTCCGATCTTTATCCCTGCCCTGGATTGAGTGTTACCATCCACTCCATTAACACGAGTGTGTAAATTGCTGAAATTAACCCCTAATTCCGGGGCAAAACCAAATGATTGCGCATAGGTATTAAAGTAACCCCATGCACAAATGCCGAATAATAAAAATACCCTTTTCATAACCATCCATTTTTCAAAAAATGTGGTAAGAATTATGCCACTACCTTGTTTTCAGGCTACAAAATGCAGATGTATATTACGAAATGCTGTTTATGAGATAGAAATACTTGCTAAATAGTTTCTATATGACAAAAACTTTTGGATGAGAGGTGTTGATAATATTCCCAAAAATAAGGCCCCGATTAGGGAGCCTTATAAAGTATTTATAGATCATACATTGATTGGCCCCAGAGCAGCCATCCGATTGTAAACATGAAAGTGCCGGTCGTTATCTTTTGATCTGTGGTTTTAAAATTCAAGTCGCTCAACCCCATGTCGAAATTGAATTTGAATATAAGCCCGTTTCTAAGTTGCCAGCCCAAACCAGCTTGCACACCATAATCTATCGATTTTATTCCGAGATTGGTAGATGTAGTATCGGATGCCTTGCCTATGTTAACCCCGGTACCACCAATTGCATATCCGATATAAGGACCGATACTAACAAAAACACCATGGCCTTCTCCTTTTGTATAAACAAGGTTCACGGGTACTTCCAAATAATTAATGCTTGTTCCGCTGGCACCTTTACCAACATATAAAAGAGCTGGTTGGATGGAAAAATGTTCACTAAAAGACTTATCTGCAACAATACCAAATTGCTTGGTTGTTTTACCCGAAACAGCAGTGGCTTGTTGACTCGTTCCACTTGTTACAGCAATGTTCAAAGTGCTAATGCCAACGCCGATTTCAGGGCCATAGCGAAGATTGAGGAACTGTGCAACGGAAGGAAAATGTAAAGATGTAATAATGGTAAAAAATAGTAGAAGTTTCTTCATAAAATGAGTATTTGAACGTCAAGATAAAATAGATTTTTAAATAAATATATGTGTAGTGTGTTATTTTATTTTGCACATGTGTCAATAACTGGTAATAATATGATATACTTCCTTTGTAACTGAATTCTTTAAGGCAGTTACTTCATTCAATGAACGTACCCACTTTATTCTTTTAACAGCATTTGTAAGAAACATTTCATCAGCATGCAATGCGGCATGCAGGTCTAATGATCTTTCTTGTATGTGTATACCTTTGCCGGCAAGTTGGGTAATAACATGTCTTCTCATAACACCCGCTATGCAACCATCTGACAAAGGGGGGGTGTATACCCCTTTGTCTTTTATCCAAAAAATATTAGCTATAGTACTTTCAATAATAATATTGTTCGAATTGCAGATCAGCGCGTCATTCCATTTTTCACTGGCAGCTTGTCTTGCAGCCATGGCATATATCAGTCCGCTGCATGTTTTTAGGTTAGACAATGCATCAGTGCTTTTTTGCAACCCGGTAGCAATGCCAACTATGACCCCATTATTATTTAGTTCTATCGAAGACGGCTCGAGGGGGAAGCACTCAATAATAAATCCCGGTTTTTGATTTTTTATATCATACAGGCCTCCGGATTCAGCATATACTTGCAGCCTCACCCTGCACAGCTTTTCAAGTTCGTTTTTTTCAACTGTTTTTGCAGTTTCCTGTTCCAGCCATTCGTAAGAAATAAAGTCTGGAATATCAAATTGTAATTGTCTCATGCCTGCAAATAATCGCTCCCAGTGGTATTGCAAAAGGGCTATATGTCCGTTTGCAAATAGCATGGTCTCAAAAAGGCCATATCCATAACGAAATGCCCGGTTATCATGCGCAGGTTGGGTATCTGTTGCTGAAATGAATTTGCCGTTCAGATTAATAAATGGAGCCGCCATATTGCCGATAAACAGATGTGAAATAAAAGTACATAATTAATCCACAGTTTCAATTTGTACTTTTGCCACAAATTTGACAGACATGAAGTTTGAAAAACCGGTAGCAGTAAAATGGATAGCTGAATTTATAGGTGCCACCTTATCAGGCAATGCAGATCAGATGGCTACAGGTATTAATGAGATACATAAGGTAACAAAAGGAGATATTTCTTTTGTTGATTTTGAAAAATATTATAATACCTGTCTTAATTCTGCAGCTACAATTATCATTATAAATAAAAAAGTAGATTGCCCGGAGGGCAAAACATTATTAGTACACACTGATCCGTTTAGTGCTTATATAAAGATCGTTGATCATTTTCGTCCTTTTGAACCCGCTCATAAAATGGTTAGTGATACTGCTGTTATAGGGAAAGGTACTCATTTACAACCCAATGTTTTTGTCGGTAATCATGTTCAGATAGGAAAAAACTGTTTGATTCATCCGCATGTTACTATTTACGATCATACTATTATTGGTAATAATGTGGTAATACATGCCGGAACTGTGATAGGGGCAGATGCTTTTTATTTTAAACGCCGCAAAGAGAGGGAAGTTCAATATGATAAAATGCTGAGCTGTGGCAGAGTAATTATTGAAAGTGATGTAGAGATAGGGGCATGTTGTACAATAGATAGGGGTGTAAGTGGTGATACCATAATTGGCAGAGGCACGAAGTTTGATAACCAGGTGCATATTGGACATGGAGTAGTGGTAGGTAAGAATTGTTTGTTTGCAGCTCAGGTTGGAGTTGGTGGTAAGGCAATAATTGAAGATGAAGTAATACTGTGGGGGCAGGCAGGCGTGAGTAAAGACCTCACAATTGGCAAGGGGGCCATTGTATATGCGCAGAGTGGGGTACCGTCTAGCATCGAAGGGGGTAAAACATATTTTGGAAGTCCTGTAGAAGATGCCCGAACAAAAATGAAAGAACTCAATTGGGTGAAGAGAATACCCGAAATGTGGGAAAAGCTTACCGGTAAGGAAGAAAAATGATTTTCAGGATAGATGTTTCCATTCCTGCTTTAAAAGGCCTGCAACAACCATATCCTCCAGCTTACCATTTCGCATACTGCTTTGGCGAATAATACCTTCGGTTTTAAATCCGAGCCTTTCTGCTACTTTGGCACTTCGGACGTTAGCGGGTATAAAACGGATCTCTATCTTGTTTAGCTCCGCCTTGTTAAAAAGAAAATCTATAAATCTTGTTATGCATTTATTGAGTACGCCCTTCCCTTCATATTGTTTACTGATCCAATATCCTAATTCGGCTTTTTTGGTGGTATGGTTCCAGTGATGGACGCCTATACTGCCAATAATATGGCTTTTATAAAAAATGCCCAGGGCCAACGATTCCTGATATTGTAATTCATGTAAAGATTGTTGTATGAAGTGAAGGGAGTGTTCCACTTTTGTAGTGGGGTCTACCCAATCAAACCATGGACGCAGATGCTGTCTTGAATTATTAACTGCATGAAAAAGATCATTGGCATCACTGGGTCTGAATGAGCGCAACAACATGTCTTCGTCTATAAGTATAGATACCACAGACCGAATATAAGAATTTAATGTTTGAAATGGCGCGTTTGTGTCATTACCAATGCCATATTATTAGCCTTACAAAATTCTATAGTGTCATTATCACGTACAGAACCTCCGGGCTGTATCAATGCACTTATACCTGCTTCGTGCGCTAAACGTGCACAATCATCGAACGGGAAGAATGCATCAGAGGCCAGTACAGCACCATGTAACGAAAAACCGAACTGCTTTGCCTTTTCCAGTGCCTGGCGTAACGCATCTACGCGGCTTGTTTGCCCGCAACCCTTGCCTACTAATTGTCTGTCTTTTACAAGTGCAATAGCATTCGATTTTAAATGTTTACAAACAATATTAGCAAAAACCAGGTCTACCTTTTCAGTTGCTGTACTTGCACGTGTACCCGCCTCTGTCCATTCTGCATAATTTTTGGTGTCAGCTTCCTGAACCAGTATTCCATTCAAAATGCGTTTGAATTCTTTACTAGGGTAGAACTTTTCTTTTTGTTGTAGTAATATGCGGTTCTTCTTGCTCTTTAATATCGTCAATGCATCTTCATGGTATGATGGAGCAATAAGTATTTCAAAAAACAATTCATTTATTTTTTCGGCAACTTCTTTATCAATGGTTTGATTGGTGATGAGCACGCCGCCAAATGCGCTTTCGGGGTCTCCTGTTAATGCAGCGGCCCAGGCTTCTGATACTGAATTCCGCTCAGCAATACCGCATACGTTTGTATGTTTAATGATGGCAAATACAGGATTCGAAAATTCTGAAACGATCTGGCAGGCGGCATCAATATCTACCAGGTTATTATAAGAGAGCTCTTTCCCATTCAGTTTTTCAAACAGGGTATTAATAGCACCATAAAATGCAGCAGCTTGATGCGGATTTTCTCCATAACGTAGTGATTGCTTACCACCAACTGATAATTGGAAATGGTCAGCTTCTCTATTTTGGTTAAAATATCCTGCAATAGCTACATCATAGTGCGCGCATTCTGTAAATGCAGCGGCAGCAAAATTTCTGCGCTCATCAAGCGTAGTTACGCCCTTTTGTTGTTCCAGTAATTGCAGCAAGTGACTGTATTGATGGCGCGAAGCAACAATGCATACATCTTTATAGTTTTTACCCGCAGCGCGTATTAGAGATACGCCGCCGATGTCTATTTTTTCTATGATCGTTTTTTCGTCTGTTGTACTCTTTACAGTTTCTTCAAACGGATACAGGTCAACGATCACAAGGTCAAACAAAGGGATATCATATTCCTGCACATGTTTTTGGTCTTCTGCAAGATCGCGTCTTGCCAATATACCTCCAAATACTTTAGGATGCAGTGTTTTTACCCGCCCCCCTAAAATGGACGGATATCCTGTCACTTTTTCAACAGCAGTACACGGAATACCTGCTTGTTCAATAAATGTTTGTGTACCACCTGTAGAATATAATTGTACGCCTAGTTCATGCAGCTTGTGAACTATTGGTTCTAACCCATCTTTATAAAAAACAGAAATAAGTGCTGATTGTATTTTGCGATTCATGTAAAATGCTTTCGAGCCGCGAAGATACTAAGCTTTGGCTTACTCCAAAACATAAGCCCCTTCTGTGCGAACAACAAATAATCTTATGTTGTTTTCTTTACATGCACGCTCCCATTTTGCTGTTTCCTGTTCCCTGCTTGCAGAGGCTAAAACGACCTCTTTCGGATAATATACCTTTATGATATATCTGGGGTCTTGTTGTAATGTTTTTGTAATGATTATATGATCTGCATGAGAAATGTTTTGTATGCCGGTATCTAATACTAAAACACTTTTTCCGTTAATGATAAAATAATGGGTAGTAGGTAAAATACCCGTTCTCCACGCACGCCATACAGTATGGGAGGGGTCGGCTATATATTTCATTTTCTTTGAGTCAATAGGATCTTTGACAACTGTATAATGATACTTGCCTTGTATTAATTCTATCTGGTTACTTCGTGCGGCATTATATACAACCAATTTTTGTTGATGCGATGCCACAGATTCATTCATATAAATCGAAATAAATAGGAGACAGATCAATAGCATACTGATATATAATGAGGGCTTATTTTTATGGAACAGGTATATAGCAATCCCGGTTATTACAGTATAGATGAGTGCCAGTTCATAATTTTTAAGGTACAAATAATGTAGTGCTACAGGATTTTGCTGCTGCAACCAATATACTATCCTGTCAAAGATGGTTACTATGAATATGGTAGTAGTTCCAATCGCCTTTGCGACAATGGGTATATAGCTAACACCTACAATAGCCATCCCCAATATCAATGTGAGTCCCATAAATAGATAGGCTATTACATTGGCTGCAAGAAACCATAAGGGAAACAAATGAAAATAATAAATTACAACGGGTGCCACTAGTATCTCAGCTGCAAGGCTGGCCACAATAGTTGACCATAAGTTCTTTATAATAATATGGGTTGGGGTGAACAACTGGTAAATAGGAGCGTAAAAAAGTATTAATGATAATACTGCAATAAATGATAATTGAAACCCTACAGAGAATAACCACATAGGCACTGCACAAAGCAAAATAAACGCAGCAGCCAACAGGAAATTTAAGCTATTATGTTGCTTATTCAGCGAAAAGCCAATGGCCAATATAGAGAACATAATAGCGGCTCGTATAGCTGAGGGCGGCGCACCTGCCATTAATACATAAAACCAAACAAGGGGTAACGCTACGATGTACTTTATCCATCGGTATTTAGCATCTTTTATCCACCATAATAAAAAAGAAATAATAAGAAAAAAAATAGCCACGTTCCCTCCCGATATAGCTATGATATGCACAATACCGGTATCTGCATAAGCCTGTAATAAATGTTCATCGAGATGTATCTCATCGCCCAACAGCATAGCCTGAATGAGTCCGGCTGTGGCGGAGTCAGGTAAATAAGTTGCTAGTTGATCCATGCACCAATCATGTGCTCGCTCTGTAATGCTTTTGTCTTTATAAATTCCGTGGTTATACAATTTAATATCGCTGCCACTAATGAATTGCGTATAGTATAAATTATTTTTAGCACAATAATCCACATAATCAAATTCAAAAGGATTCCCTGCATTCTTTATCCCTTGCCAGTTATTAGGCAGAATAATGGTATCACCATTTTGAATTGTAATAGGAAAATTATTTCTGAATACATATACAAAGGCCTCTCCGTTTACACGATGTCGCTGGCCATTTTGCATGTTATACAATACATTCACTTCCAGCTTCCATGTTTTTTCTTTCGTCATTGGCTCCGAAGATATCCTGGCTATGTAAGCATCAGCCTGCATATTGTTCCCAAACCAATTTTGATCATTTTTTACATCATTATAATAACACAATAACCATCCAATTGAGAATAAGCTGGTACTTATAAGGATGAAACGGACGGCATGAAAGAATGTAAGCGGCTTATTAATAAAATTGGTGACAATAAAAACAATTGTACATGTTATTGACACAACAAGAAAGCATAAAGCTGTCCTGTAACTTGTAAAAGAATAAAAAATAATGCTTGCTATTAAGGGCAGCAATAATCTAAAGAAAGGAGCAGTTTCCCAGAAATAGGCTTTTCTGATTAATGAATGTTGCATAGATATTTGCAACGTCAAAATACAAATTATTAAGGCAAAACAGTTGGTAAGTTAAGTTGCTGCAATTTTTTCCTGGCCTCTTGTACATAAGTGCTGCCGGGGTACTCTATGATCAATTGTTCGTAATAGTGTTTTGCCTGGGCATTATCGTGTAAGTATTTCTCGTATATACCTGCCAGTTTAAATACAGCGTCGTCGCCTAATACATCCTTACCAAATTGCTCATATACCTGCTTCAGGTAAGCAATGGCATTATCATACTCACGATGCTTTTCAGCAAGTTTCGCCCGCAGCATCAGTATATCATCTTTCAAAGGATGTTTCGGGTATGCATTGGCAATACTATCTAGCAATGTCTCTGCCTCTTTATCCTTGTTTTGGAATATCAATAGGTCGGCATAAGCAAATCTTTTCAGTGGTACATAATTGCTGTCTGTCCCAATATTTTCTGTTATCAGTACCGAGAGGTCAAGGGCATCATTGGCAATTAGTTCCGAAGTAGATGCTTTTAATACGGTTAATTCCCCTTGTGCCATTTCAAAATCACCTTCGTAATAATAGATCTTGGCATTTCTAAAACGGGCGTCTTCTCCTAATACATCTTGTTTAAATTCTTTATCTACCTGGCTATAAGTAAGCGATGCATCCCATACTTGCCCATTGAGAATGTAATAGTCCCCTAATTGCAGTTTGCATTGCCCAATAAAATCTCTTCTTGCAATTGGGGTATTAATTGCCTTCAGTAATATATCTATGCCTTTTTTTGGAGCATTGTTATATTGTGCTTCTAAAGTAGCATAGTCCCTTACAGTCTCTGTTCCGTAATAATTAGGGAAATCGGTCAGAAAACTTTCATACTCTTTTGCAAGATTAGCTATATCATCCGGTTTGTAATTATAATTATTCTCTAGTTTTTGTATCTCTGTTGCCAACCTTTCACTTGCTGCCAGCGTGTAAGACGTTGATTGCTTCCCTTTATCCGTTATCTCCGTATAAGCTTTAATAGCAATGTCATACTGCTTTTCTTTGGTAGCAGTACGTCCAAAATCCAACAGCTTTCTTCCGTCTTCTTTATTGCGTTCATCAAGAGCTTCTATTTGTAGCAAAGCGCCATCCCAGTCATTTTTTTGAATGTATAGCCAGGTCAGTAGGTCTATATAGCTGATGTTTTCTGGTTGTTCATTTATTTTTTTGATCAGTGCTTTTTGAGTGAGTTGCAGTTTTTTAGGGTCAGTACCCAGTAATTCTAATACAGTAGCCTTCGTATTATCTACTCCGCCGAATTGAAGATTCCCTGCTTCTACAAGTATGCTGATGGCTTTCTCCATATTACCGGTTTTAGCGTAGAGCTTGGCAAGTGGTGAAGAATATACATAAGGATTGCCCAACAGGTCTTTCCCTCTTTCGTAAGTTTTTATGGCATATTCATCTTTGCCAATATGCAAAAAAGTATTCCCCATTTGTTGCGTAAGCATATCATCGCCATTTATGTACTGAATAGCAATGTCAAACTGGTCGTTTGCTTTTTTCTCCTTGCCTTCTGCTATCAAAATGCGTCCCATATCTATATATGGTAGCGGGTAGCGGGGCCTATAGCTTTTCTGGTCGTCCACCAGTTTTTCCGCGTCCTTGTATTTTTTAGCGATCAGCAGCGTATTCAGGTAATCATTGTACACGGTAACATCCATACGGTTCTGCTCATATAGCTGCTGAAATATGCTATCGGCTTTATCGTATAGGCTTTTCATGGCATATTCCCTTGCTTGTTGCAAAGGCGTTTTCTCCTCCTGCACCGCACCCATGCCCTGGCAATATCCATCACTGCTATATAGCAGCACAACCAATATAATTACTATCCTTTTCACTTCTTTTTCTTTTCTACATAACTATCATAAATGAATTTCATGCCATCGAACTTGTAAAACATATCTCCCTGGTAAACGCCCCCTTCTTTAATAATAGGAATGACCATTTTTTTATTGTTTTCCTCCAGGTGTGCTTTCGGTAACTTTTTTTCTTTGTCTGCGAAAGAAAATAACCGGTATGCATAACCGGCATATGTAGTAGAATCGCCGGAATTATAAAAAAAGTTGGTGAGTGTAAAATACCCGTCTTTTAAAACATGTGCTGTCAGCCTTGAGAACCTGTCTTTAAAATCATAATCGTTTTCTTCCCTTATCAGGTACACGTTCCGGTTATCGAAGGTTTTTATAGTATAGATATCTGTCATAGAGGTGCCTTCTTTATTAATATAGCTCATAGCGCGTGTAGAAGACTGGTAATAAGTGATCATATAATTGTAATAATGAGAAGAACCGTATGCAACTATCTCCCAACAAAAAGTGCGACATAGATGATCATCAGATGTGTGCACCTGCATGCCAAGCGCGTTTAATTTTTTAAAATCATAATTAAGCGTATACCCTTCATATCCAATATCACTCATAAACTGCACAAGCAGTCTGTTAACAGCATAAACGGAATCTATATTATGTTCTCCTTTTTTCTTTCGCCAATGCTGCATCTCTTTCAGGTATCCGGCAATTGTATTTTCAGCCTCTTCTGCAGTTGGCTTTTGCTGGGCATATGTAGTTAATGCCAAAAAAAATATAAGGGTTACGGTAAGGGTCTGTTTCATTGATGTTTTTTTCTTTTTTATAATTGAGTATTAATTTCTCAGAGGTTTCCCCGTTTGCAATATGTTTTGTATTCTTTCCAATGTTTTTCTTTGTCCGCAAAGACTCAGAAATGCTTCACGCTCCAGGTCGAGTAAATATTGTTCACTTACTAATGTAGGTGTAGACAAGTCCCCGCCGCACATCACATAGGCCAGTTTTTCGGCAATCAATTTATCATAATCGCTGGCATAGCCACCCCTCCATAAGCCATGTATACCGGACATAAGCCCGCCTAAGCCACCACGTCCCTGCACTTTTATATCATGACGTGGTGTGGGTTGCGTATACCCTGCTTCATATAGCGCCAGTACTTTTCTTTTGGCATCGCTTATTCTCCTGTCAGGATTAATAGATATACTATCATATCCCGGCCTGAAAATAAAATTCTCAAATCCTTCTTGCGCTGAGGTAGATACTTTAGCGGTGCCTACATTGATGAATAACTGTTGCAAATAATTTACTTCTATGTCTTCTTTTATATTTCGCTCGCTGGCTCGCACAGCCATTTCTTTACTGCCACCACCACCGGGTATCAATCCCACACCTACTTCAACTAACCCAATATAGGTTTCTGCAGCAGCTTGCACTGCATCGGCATGCAGGCACATTTCACAGCCACCGCCTAATGTCATTCCATGTGGGGCAATTACAACCGGTATGCTGCTGTAGCGTATCCGCATTGTTGTTGCCTGGAATTGTCGTATAGCAAAATCCAGCTGCTCAAAATCCTGGTCAGTTGCAAACATAAATATCAATCCCACATTAGCACCTGCGCTAAAATTGTCACCACCATTTGCTATAACAAGTCCTTTATATTTTTCTTCTGCTATCGCAATGCTTTTTTGCACACCCTCCAGCACTTCGCCGCCTACTGTATTCATTTTGGTGTTCCACCTCAGTGCTACTACCTCATCACCAATATCATACAACTTGCAGGTGCTGTTCTTCCAGACTACTTTTTCATCCAGGTGCTCAAGTACTATTAATGAACCTGTTCCCGGTATTGGTAAATAGCTTTGTGTTTTTACATCATAATATTTTCTTTGCCCGCTTTCTGTTTTATAAAAACTGCCATTCCCTTTAGCAAGCATTTCTTCTACCCATGGTGCCGCAGCAATATTGGCTGCTTTCATTTGCTCCAATGTCTTTTGCACACCCAATGTGTCCCAGCTTTCAAATGCTCCCATTTCCCAGCCAAATCCCGCTTTCAATGCGTCATCTATCTTATAAATTTCATCCGCTATTTCCGGCAAGCGATGAGAAACATAAGCAAACAACAACTGGTGAATGATCCTGTAAAATTCTCCTGCTTTATCCTGCCCGTTATACAATACGTTCAATCGTTGCGCAAGATCATCAATAGGCTTGGCAGCTTCTATTGTGGCAAATTTTGTTTTCTGCTTCGGCACATAATCCATGGTATTCAAGTCCAGCGTCAATATTTGACTCTCCCCTTTAGGGGAGTTGGAGGGGCCTTTTACCTTCTTATAGAACCCTTGCCCAGTCTTATCTCCCAACCATTTATTCGCTATCATCTTTTCTAAAAAAGACGGCAGCTTAAATATTTCTTTTGCTTCATCATTCGGCACGTTCTCAGGCAATGCCTTAGCCACATGCACCAGTGTATCAAGTCCTATTACATCTCCTGTTCTGAATGTGGCACTTTTGGGCCTTCCTAATATGGTACCTGTTAAACTATCTACCTCATCCACATTCAATCCCAATTGCTGCATGGCTTTGAATATGGCCATAAATCCAAACACACCCACACGGTTAGCTATAAATGCAGGTGTGTCTTTGCAGAGCACGGTGGTTTTGCCTAAGAACCTGCTGCCATAATCCATTAAGAAGTCTATAACCTCAGGTTTTGTTTTCGGCGCGGGAATTATCTCCAGCAATTTTAAATAGCGGGGCGGATTAAAAAAATGCGTTCCGCAAAAATGCTGTTCAAAATCTTCGCTTCTTCCCTCACTCATCAGGTGTATAGGTATACCCGATGTATTGCTGGTTATTAATGTTCCCGGTTTGCGGTGTTTTTCAATACTCTCAAATACTTTTTGTTTAATGTCCAGCCGCTCCACTACCACTTCAATTATCCAATCACATTCGCTAATGAGATGCATATCATCTTCTGTATTGCCTGTTTGTATATTCAAAGCAACGGACTTTGTATATACAGTCGAAGGATGGCTCTTCAGTGTAGCCTGCAGGGCATCATTTACAATACGGTTTCGTACCTGTTTGTTATCAAGTGTCAGGCCTTTGGCTTTTTCTGTATCAGTAAGCGAGCCGGGCACAATATCCAGTAAAAGCACATGCACGCCAATACCCGCAAAATGGCAGGCAATACGGCTGCCCATTACCCCGCTACCTATTATGGCTACTTTCCTGATTGGTCTGTTCATGCTTGTATAATGACACACAATTTATTGAAAATTGATGGTACTCTAATTAATGAATACGGAATCTTAACAATATGATGAATATTTCAGGTAATTTTATGGAAACCATGATTTTGTGTGTTTACTGTAAAACAGTTTATATGAGACTTCTGTTGGCGATATCTTTATTATTTATAGCTACATACTCTGCTTTAGCTCAAAAAGCGAAAGCAAAGAGTAATAAGGAATCCACTAATCAAAGTAGCACGAGGGCAATTAATGAAATTGATCCTAATTGGCAGGGCCCTCCCGCTCTCATCATCTATTCCACTCCTTCTTTTCAAATAAAAGAGCATTATCATGATTCGGTAATTGGTTATAAGTTTTATGGAAAAGATGACAGGATATTGGCACAAAGTTTTTTTAGCAATGAAACTTCCTACACTTTTAGCACCGGTTTTCAGGATGTGTATCGTTTTGTAGGTGATATGTATAAGGATCAGAACTTCATCCGACACCAATTTTCTTTTGAACGAGCAGGTACAGGACAATGGGTAGAACAAGACCTTGTTTCTGGTAAAAAAACGATCTGGCAGGAAGAACAAGCTAATATAGTCAAATCAGATACAGTAATCATTGTAGACCCTGAATCGGGCAAAGAATTGTTAAGAATTTTCAAACATTGTAAGGTAGTTGCAAGGAACTAACTACTCATTTATGGAAAATTAGGACAAGCGTGTCTTGCCATAAATAATGGTTATGCACCTGCTGGTTTTTATCACTGCACTTGTTTCAGGGGCCCTCTTTATTTCACCTTGCTATTCTTCCGAATTACCCGTTGATGCTCATGTAGATAGCATTGTGGTTATCAAACAAAAAAGAGAAATGTTCTTATTTCAGCATCATCATTTGCTGAAAACTTATAGAATTGCACTGGGCGAGCAACCCATTGGCGCCAAACATTTTAAAGGAGATATGTGCACACCGGAAGGCCTATATTCCATAAACGGGAAGAATCCCAATAGTCATTACCATAAATGTTTAGCTGTTGCTTACCCTTCACAGGCAGATAGAAATTATGCACATCGTTTTGGCAAAGACCCCGGTGGTGATATTAAGATACATGGCTTACCAAACGGGCAAGGATATATAGGAGATGCACATACGCTTAAAGATTGGACTTGGGGGTGCATAGCCATAATAGATACCGAAATAGACGAGCTATATTCACATGTTGCAATTGGTACGCGTATTAATATCCTGCCCTGAAAGATTTGCTGTATCTTTCGCCAAAATATTTCTTTATCAATGCAAATGCATGAGGTAAAAACGAATGCAGATAAAAAAGCGTTTTTACAGGTAGCCATAGATATTTATAAAAATGATCCTAATTGGATACGTCCTTTAGATAAGGATGTTGAAGAAGTATTTGATCCTGCAAAAAATAAATTCTTCAAAAAAGGTAACTGTACGCGTTGGATCTTACAGGACGATAAGGGCAAACCAATTGGCAGGATCGCAGCATTTGTAAATAATCAGTATAAGCAAGAACAGCCTACTGGGGGCATTGGTTTTTTTGAATGTATCAACGATCAGGCAGCCGCTGACTTTATTTTCAATTATTGTAAAGAATGGTTACGGCAACAAGGTATGCAGGCTATGGATGGCCCCATAAATTTTGGTGAACGTGACAAATGGTGGGGACTTTTGGTAGAAGGTTTTTATGAACCGCTGTACTGCATGAATTATAATCCCTCTTATTACAAACAGCTTTTTGAAAACTATGGCTTTCAGGTTTATTTTAACCAGGTTTGTTTTGCATTGAAGGTAAAAGACGAGTTGGAAAAAAAATATTACGATCGTCATGGTATTGTTGCAGCAGATCCCAATTTTAAAGCGGTGCACATTAAAATAGACCAGCTCGAAAAATTTGCAAAAGATTTTACCTACGTGTACAATAAAGCGTGGGCGGGACATGGTGGAGGTAAAAGCCTTGAAGAACGCCAGGTGCAAAAAATGTTTAAGGCTATGAAACCTGCCATGGATGAAGACATCACCTGGTATGTATATTATAAAGATGAACCTGTCGCCATTTGGATAAGCCTTCCCGATCTCAACCAGTTTTTCAAACACATGAATGGACGTTTTGGGCTATTGCAAAAATTATATTTTCTGTGGCTCAAAAAGTTCGGTAAATGTAACCGATTTGTAGGATTGGTATTTGGCATTATTCCTGAATTTCAGGGAAAAGGAGTGGATGCTTATATTATTGTAGAAGGCGGCACCTACATTCAAAAACTGAATAAATATGAGGATTATGAAATGCAATGGATCGGCGATTTCAACCCCAAAATGATAAACATTGCGCAAAACCTGGGTACTAAACGTAGCCGCATACTATCCACCTACCGTTATTTATTCGACAGGCATAAAGAATTCAAGCGTCATCATATTATAGGATAAAAAAACAGTTCCCATGTAGGAGCTAGGGGTTCCCATATTCCCTTTCCACTTTTGCAATTAGTATTCTATAGCTTGCATACCATTTCTCTTTCCCTATTTTTTGAGCTGCAAGGTGCTGTACATTTTCTTTCCATTGCCTTATTGCCTCTAAAGATTCCCAGTAACACACAGTAATCCCAATTTCATTTCTGGCGCTCTCAATACCCAAATAGCCGGGTTGTTCTCTTGCAAGCTCTTCCATAGCTTCCGCCATGGCATTGTATCCCTTATCACCTTCTGTTCGTACGCTTGTAAATATCACAGCATAATAAGGTGGTTCAGGTGTTTTCGTTATCATCATACAATATTACAATTATTCTTCTTCTCCTTTGGAGAAGGCTGGAGAGAGGTGACTGTATAATTTCACCACCTCCACTGCTTCTTTTACATCATGCACTCTCAAAATATGTGCGCCTTGTTGTAGTGCGATCATATGCAGTGCTGTACTACCATTTAATGCTTCCTCCGGCTTTACATCCAGTGCTTTGCATATCATAGACTTTCTCGACAATCCCGCCAATATAGGTCTACTTAATATTCTGAAAGTGCCCAGGTTATTAAGTAGCCCAAAATTATGTTCCACTGTTTTTCCAAAACCAAATCCCGGATCTATGATAATATCTGTAATGCCTGCTTCAGCGCATTGCTTGCAGGTATTCATCAGTGTGTTTCTTACTTCAGTTACTACATCTTCATATTGCGGGTTCTTTTGCATCGTTTGTGGATCACCTTGCATATGCATAGCTATATAGGGCACTTTCAACGTGGCAACAGTTGACAACATATCATTATCAAACCTGCCGCTGCTCACATCGTTGATAATACATACACCCGCATTATATGCTTCCTTTGCAACTTTCGAATGGAATGTATCTGCCGATAGCCATACATCAGGAAATCTTTGGCGAATAGCTGCTATTACTGGTATTACTCTTTTCAGCTCTTCATCTACACTTATGGTCACTGCATTCGGGCGGGTGCTCGCACCACCTATATCTAATATAGCGGCACCCTCCGATATCATTTTTTCAGCAATTTTTAACAATGCATCTGTGCTGCTCTCCCTACCTTTATTATAGAAACTGTCGGGTGTGGCATTGAGAATACCCATTACTACAGGGGTTGACAGATCCAGCAATCGCCCCCTGCTTTGTATCATGGTTTGTGTGGGTAAAAGTGTATTTTTGAAACTCATTATAGTACAAAGAAAATGCAGGATAGTGTAAGCACCAATATTTCAGCACAAATGTCGCATACTTTACAACAATATCGCAGGGTTGTTTCTCAATGTAAAGACCTTTATATAAAGAAGGCCGCAGATTATGGCACCTCCTGGCGTATGCTCAGGCCGGTATCTATTGTCGACCAGGTATATATCAAAGCGGCGCGCATACGGCAGATACAAGAGAACGGGCAGCAAAAGATACAAGATAGCATTGAAAGTGAATTTATTGGCATTGTAAATTATGGTGTTATTGCACTCATACAATTTGCATTACCGCAATCAGCACCAACCGATCTCAGTATAGAAGAAGCAACAAAATGGTACGAATTGAAGATGAAGGAAGTAGAAGACCTTATGTTGCAAAAGAATCACGACTACGGAGAAGCATGGCGCGATATGTCGCAGCAATCTTTTGTTGACCTGATACTCGTAAAATTATTGCGCATAAAACAAATATTGGCAAATGATGGGCAAACCATAGTTTCCGAAGGCATGGATGCGAACTTTATAGACATTGTGAACTACGCCATCTTTGCTTTAATTAAAATACACGAAGACAATTAAATTATATTTTTTGAACTTTTACTTTTGAATTATTATGAAATACCTCCTCTGGCTCATTAGAATTGTAGTTGGTGTACTCTTTATTTTCTCAGGCCTCGTCAAAGCCAACGACCCTATGGGCCTGGTGTACAAAATGAAAGAATTTTTCGAAGTACTTCACCTCGATTTTCTGTCAGGTTATGCGTTCTGGTTTTCTCTGGTAATGATCGCTGTGGAAATATTATGCGGTGTAGCAGTTTTGCTAGGTGCTGCTTTCAGGTTTTTTTCGGTGATACTGTTATTGCTCAATATTTTCTTTTTATTTCTTACAGGCTATGCCCTGTTCACAGGTACAGTAAAGGAATGTGGCTGTTTTGGCGCTTGCATCAAAATCTCAAACGATGCTACCTTTTATAAAGATATTGTTCTTACTATACTTGCTATTGTTTTGTTTTTATATCGGGGCAGGGTCA
>Ga0206886_1017_pt1 | contig 40515 bp, 37 predicted proteins | sample Alteio_BWOrgHeat_92_FD_152952 | JGI IMG/M metagenome (GOLD analysis project Ga0206886, IMG submission 152952) | Enriched cells from forest soil in Barre Woods Harvard Forest LTER site, Petersham, Massachusetts, United States - Alteio_BWOrgHeat_Nextera2 ... | reverse complement strand
TAGTATAGCCTGGTCTACTTTGTCTCCCATACCCATATCCCTGAGCGTTTTTTCTACTTTAGAAGCTTCCGGTGGCAGCATTATTTTTATGAGTTGATTGCCAAAATATCCATTCACTGCAGATAATTTTTTTGCAGAGTTTTGTGTGCCTACCTGTAATGCCTGTTTCAGGCCATTTACCACATCTGTATTGGTTAATGTGTTGCTACCACTACCGGGGACATGAATGCCCTTTTTTTTAGCAGCATCGTTCAGCATGTCTTTAAAATTTTGAGCATGCGCTAACCGGGAGGATATACCTAAAACAACTACTAATAAAATAAAATTACGTAATCGCGTCATTGCTGAATATTTGATGTTTTATATATACCAAATATAAGACCAAAGCTCGTTATAATGTTGTTAGAGAATGTAAAAAAGAAGTGAATGTAGGCTTACATATGAGAGCCGCCTGTTTTTGTGCTTTCCTTATTATTTCCACCCTGGTTGTTATTATTATTGTTCTGCCCACCCTGGTCGCTATTGTCATCATTTTCTTTCAGGTTGTTCTCATGCTCCTTTTGAGATGGCTGGTTATTATTGTTAGTCTTGCTTTTACGTTTGGCATTATTCTGCATATCAGACATAAGCTTGTCCTGCGGTGATTTCCCAAATCGCCATGTAAGGGAGAAATTGCCTACTTGTGTTTCTCTGTTGCGGTAATAGCTTTCGTAGTATTGGCCGGGAATGTCGTATAAACTGATGTATTTGTGGGTATTAAATACATCCGATAAATTAAAAACAATATTTAGCTTGTTATTATTAAATGATTTTTTGATGCCCAAGTCCGTCCAGCTAGTGGCTTGCATTTTACCCTGGGCAATTACTTTCTCTGATTCATATTGTGCATTTATCTGAACAGAGAAATTATAAGGTAGTTTTATATTCGTGTTAATTTTTCCTCTCCAGCTAAAACCATCTTTATCGCTTACAAATAGTTTTGTGGCAGAATCAATATTACCTACACGTAAAAAGCTTTGAAACAAATTGGCATTCAATGTAGCATCCCAAAAGGGGAATATGACTACGTGTGCAGTAGCCTCGAAGCCATAGGTGATGCCTGATTTTAAGTTAAGAGGTTGTGTAAATTGTTTGCCGGCAAATTGCAGCAGATCTGGTGTTGCCCAGGATGAATCGATTGTGCGTGTAATTCTTTCAATCAGGTTTTGGGTATATTGAAAATAAGTACTGAGGATGATGTTATCGCCACGTTTGGTTTGTTTGTTGTAGCTAAATTCAATGTTGTGAATAAACTCCGGTTCTAGCGAGGGGTTCCCCTCTGTTACGATAAGCGGATTTGATACATCTTTAAATGGCATCAAACTCCATACATTCGGGCGGTTGGTGCGTCTGCTATAATTCAGATAAATACTTTGCTGTTTTGGCAACTGATAAGAAACAAATGCTGAAGGAAACAAACTGACAAAAGTATTGGAGTAATGCAATGTTGAATAGACATAATTGGCAGCGTCGTATATGGCATCTTCAAAACGCAATCCAACCTGGTAAGTAAATTTATCAGTTGGCTGGTCATTCCAGTTTATATAGGCAGCATGTATTTGTTGAGTATACTTATAGTCATTAAGCAGGGAATGGTCTAACGCATTTGCCGGATGTCCGGGAGAATCTACTAAGGGGGTGTTTTTGCTTTCATACCAGATAAACTGATCTTTTATTCCGGCCCCGAACTTACCATTTTTAGTGAATAATGGTTTTGTATAATCTGCCCAATCTGTAAAGCTGCCATTAGAGCCTGTTGATGGAGCTGTTTCATCTATGGGACCATAGCTCGTTGAACCGTTTGCAGAATATATGGTAGTTGTATATACCTGCTGTCTTTGATAGTCAGATGTGCTATAAGTGGCATCCACACTTAATTCTTCATCTTTAGTATGGAATTTATGTTTATAGTCCATAGAAGTAGAATACGACATTGGCCCCCCGCTTGCAGCAGAAGTGCGTTGTGTGAATTCTTTATAATTACCATCAAGGTTGCTTGAATAATAGATATAGTAATAAGAGAAATCACTGTATGCAAAATCCATAGCATTTAGATTTTGAGTGAGCGTGATAGAATTGCGTGTGTTCCAATCATAGGTAGCTCCTATTGTATTAAAGCTGCCTGTAAAATCTCTCGGATCACCTTCAAAATTATAAGAGGAACCACCAGTATAATTATAGCGGTCTGTTATAGTACTATTGTCGTTATGATTGAAGCGGTAACTCGAATTGAGAAATACATTCCATTTTCCTTTACGTGCATTAATACCAATGTTGTCGTTATACTTATCGTTTGTCCCTACTCCCAGTGTGAGATTCCCATTTATACCGAGCCTATTTTCTTTTTTGGTAACAATATTTATTATACCTGTAAGCCCCTGCGCATCGTACTTAGCTGAGGGATTGGTGATAACCTCTATGTCTTGTATGCTTGATGCAGGTAAGCTTTGCAATGCAGATTGAACATCGCTACCCAGCATGGTTGCGGGTTTGCCGTCTATCAATATGGTTACATCTGTTTTTCCACGCAGGCTCACATTCCCATCTACATCAACCGAAACTGAAGGAACATTTTGTAACACGTCTGCAGCACTGCCTCCCGAAGTAGTAATATTTTTTTCAACATTAAATACTTTTTTGTCAACACTCATTTGTATCAGCGGTTTCTCTCCCACTACATCCACTTGTTTTAGTGTATTATCACTTGCACTTAGTTTTATGTCACCTACATTTTTTTCGGGTGCACTTGCAGACACGTTAATATTGCCTATGACCTGTGTTTTTATGCCTATTCCGCTGATGCGCAGTGAGAAGTTGCCAAAGCCTGTAGATGTAATACTAAAACTACCATCATCACCGGGCACACCACCGGTAACAACACTGGAATCATTTCTTAAAACAACAATAGTAGCTGCATCTGATATTGGATTGTTCTTGCTATCTAATAACCGGCCTATGATTTTGCCGCTTGGGTCATTTACAGAAGTAGTTGATGGCGCATCTTGCGCCATTGCGGCAAACGAAACATAACACAATAAAATAGTAATAAGGTAGCAATACCCAATACGTTTCATGAATCCTTTATGACTTAGACAAAATTGGTGGAAATAAAGCAAAAAAGGCTAAAAATCGGGGAAAATATTGTTAAAAACAGGATGTGATATATATAAATAGCTTATTTCTACCAGCCTGTTTTTTCTTCTATAAGATAATGGTTCCTGTCTGATGAGTTTCTTACTACTAACTCGGCAATAAACCCGGTAAGAAAAAAGAGCGTGCCCATAAGCATAGCCGTAAGTGCCAGGTAAAATCCTGGCCTGTTGGTAAGTGCAAAATTGGATGGATCTGCAAGTTTGCCAAAAACAAGAATAATGGTAATGATCAATCCAACAAAAAAAGTAAGCGAACCCAATGTGCCAAAAAAATGCATGGGTTTTTTACCAAACTTGCTTACAAATTGTATGGTCAGCAGATCGAGAAAGCCATTAATAAAACGTTCCCATCCAAATTTTGATGTACCATATTTCCTGGGTTGGTGTTGCACTGCTTTTTCACCAATTTTTTTAAAGCCGGCCCATTTTGCAAGTACAGGTATATATCGATGCATTTCGCCATACACTTCTATGCTCTTCACTACCTTGCGTTTATAAGACTTCAAGCCACAATTAAAATCGTGCAACTTTATACCTGATACACTGCTGGTAACACTATTATATAATTTTGAAGGTAAGTTTTTTGTAACTGCATTGTCATAGCGTTTTTTCTTCCATCCGCTTACTAAATCATAACCATCGGCAATGATCATACGATATAGTTCAGGTATCTCATCAGGGCTGTCCTGCAGATCAGCATCCATCGTTATTATAACATCACCCATTGCTGCTTTAAAGCCTTCATTGAGTGCAGCACTCTTGCCATAATTTCTTTGAAAACGAATTCCTTTTACTGTATTGAAAGAAGCGCTCAACTGCTCTATTACCTTCCAGCTATTATCAGTACTGCCATCATCTACCAGTATAATTTCGCGTGTATATTTATGTTCATTACATACACGTTCTATCCACTCTACCAGTTCGGGCAGTGATTCTTCTTCATTGTATAATGGTATTACTAAAGAGATATCTGGCATCTACTATAACATTGTCTGAGGTTCAGGTTTGTTCTTTTTCACTATAGCAGCACATATAAAGCCAAAGATGCTGTATATCACAATGGTCCAGAAATAAGATAATGCGATGCTGCCAAAATGCTTTCCTTTTTCTATATTCTCATCAGCTTTTTGAGATGCTTTATCCATAGCCTCCTGGTTTGCACCATACTTTTCTACCATTCTTAGTGTAGCATCTTTCATTCTAACAGAAAAATCAGGATCAATAAAGCGCATATATATATAAGAATAGATGGTATTAATAGTAACAAAAATAAGTGTGGCAATAAAGATAGCTCTGAAGGCATCTTTAAAACTTATAAAACCACCAATTGCTTTTCTTTGCTGTGCGCCTGCAACACCCATTAATATTACTTGTACTGCACCACATAAAATGACACAAATAAAATATACGACAATGTTGTTCAGCAAAAACATATTGCAAGCGGTAAAAAGCACAATGCTAATAGCAGCTATTATTATTCCCCACCTGATAGGAATGGCTGTAGAATTTGCTGGTACTGTAGTAGTGTCGCTCATAGTTATTTATTTAAGTGAAAATGATCATGGTTAATAATGCCTGTTACTTTGCCATTCATTTTTTTGCCTATAAAAGGGTTGTTCCTACTCATAGATTTTACAGCAGGTTCCTGCAAAGTAAAGCTTTCGTTTGTATTAAAAAGTGTTAATTCTGCATCACCGTTTTTTGCGATCTTAGCGTTTGGCAAGCCAAATATTTTTCTTTGATTGGCAGATAATGTCGCTACCAGCGTAGCTATAGGTACTTCTTTACCTACGCCTAGCAGTACCACCTGTAATGCTATTTCCTGTATATTCATTCCGTCGCCGGCATATTCAAATTCTCTTTCTTTAGCATCCCATTCCTGCGGGCGGTGATGTGTAGCTATGCAATCTATCGTTCCGTCTTTTAATCCTTTTATCAAAGCTTTCCTGTCAGATTCGCCGCGCAACGGTGGTGATACCTTATATAAACTGCTATATCCTTCTAAAGATTTGTCTGTTAAGGCGAGATGGTATGGTGTAACAGAACAGCTGATATGCAAACCTTCTGTTTTTGCTGTACGTATCATGTCTACACCTTCCGCGGTTGATACACCCGATATATGTAATCTTGATTTTGTGTATCGCAACAGTTCTATATCCCGATGTATGATCACTGTTTCTGCAAGAGCGGGTATGCCTGCCATGCCCAATTGAGTGGACATTTTGCCTTCGTGCATCAGGCCTCCCTCTGCAAGGCTGGCATCTACCGGTATTTGTATAATTATTCCTTTAAAAGCATTTACATATTCCAATGCTTTTAGCATTAAGTTGGCATTTTGTATGGGCTTCCAGCCATCTGTAAATGCTATGGCTCTGTGGCTGCGCATATCCAGCATCTCTGCCAGTGCCTTACCTTCTATATGTTGTGTGGCTGCGCCCAGCGGTAACAAATTCACAATGTGCCCGTTTGCCTTTTGCTGTACAAATTCTACATTCGATTTGCTGCTGATCGTTGGGTTTGTATTGGGTGATAATAAAACTTGTGTAAACCCCCCCGCTGCAGCAGCATTAAGCCCTGTGTGAATAGTTTCTTTTTGTTCAAAACCCGGTTCGCGGTAATCTGCAAATACATCTACCCAGCCGGGGCTTACACATAAGTCCTTGCCGGTCCACACTTCTTTATTGTCAATACTTATTGAAGAGGCTTTTGCTCCTTTAAGGGTGGTAATGTTTTTTATTTTACCATTTTCAATAATAATATCAGCAACAGTATCGTGAAAGTCGGATCTGGTATCTATGATCCTCGCCTGGCGGATGTGCACCTGCATATATGGCTATTGAGTAGCTACTGTTTTTTTGCGAATACTGCCTGCGAGTAAAAATGTTTCTGCAGCCAGCATTACAAGGGCTAAAATAACACAAACTTTCCAAAGCGGGAAACCGTTGTTATCGTTTCCCCTCAATTGCCCGTTATCATTTATGTTCAGCCAACTTATGTTTTCTCCCTTCCATTGTTCTTTAAGAGCATCTGTGCTCCATATTTCCATTTCTGATTCATTGCGGTTGGCATTGAGTGGTATAGCTGTACTATCGCCATTTTTTGCTGCTAATAAGTAAAAACCCGGCTGTTGCACACTCTGGTCAATGTATACATTAATACCGCTGCCTTCAGCATGCTGTATAGGTATTATGTCTATGCTGCTGTTATACAGATGTATCATGTCTCTTTGGTCAGTATTTTTTAAGGGCACATGGGCCGCCTGTCCTGTACCTGCAGTCAAGGCATACACATCACTGGTATGCGCCTGCATGGCCATTTGGTATAGAAAAGGTGCAAAAAAATAGCTTCCGGGAAAGTTACCTGCTCCAAGATCGGCAGAAGTAGCGCAGATATACAATATGCCTTTCGATGGTTTATAGGCTACAATAAAGGGATCTCCGTTTCTAAAACTGATAATAGATTGCCCGTTTGCGCTCAATCCGCTATGCACCATATAGTGCCAGTTTGCTGTTGGTAACTGCACATTGTCAGGGATCTTTTCAAATAAACCTTTTACAAGATCGCTGCCTTGTTGCAGGTTGCTGGCAGTTTGTACAGAGGTATCCAGGCCGGTTATTTGTATATCTTCTATTTCTCTTAACCCCTCATTAAGTTGAGAGGTATTATTTGTTTTGCCCGGTAATATGCAAATGCTTTGACCGTTCTGCAACGAAGCGGTAATAGTTTTTCCCAATTCAGCATTCATACGGGTGACACCATTAATGATGATCAGATTATAGGCATTCCAATCTTTCGTTGCATTTTGTATAGCAGTTTGGGTAAGCCTAAATCCGTTATATGCTTTGAATGCAGCTTGAATATAGGGGCTGGCCTGCCCTTCATTCAAAACCAGTATAGACAAATTAGGTGTACTACGTGCTGTAATTCTGAATGTATCATCAAATGCAATAGAAGCGTCGTTTATGGTGAGAACTATTCTTTGCCAATTGGCATCATTAACCCTGAAATTCAGTGTATCAGTACTTTCGTTTTTATTTGAGAATGACAATGTGGCAGCACTCTTCACTTGTCCGTTTACTGAAAGCTGCAATACAGGTGCTTCTTTGGGCGCTTTGCCGGAATATTTTGTATGTACGATCAATTGATTGTTCTGCCCTGTTTGAAGCACCGGGCTATTCAGGTAGGCAGTGTCAATATAGATATTCTGAACTTCTGGAGCCTGTATGGGAATACCCTTAAAATAGATATATTTCAACAGGGAAGGATCGGGCGCTGCATCAAAACTGCTTTTCTGAAAATCAGAATAGTAATACAATTCGGCGTTGTTGTTTCCCTCGGTTTGCAATAGGCTTTGTACGGTAGATATGGTTTGTTTGTCATTTCTGCTTGCTGCAGATACATCTATATTGTTAATGGCGGCTATTATTTTATCTGCAGGTAATGGCTGGTAGCTTAGAGGCTTATCATTAGTAAGTAGTAAATACTTGCTGCCTGCCGGCGATGTATGCACCTGCTGTAATGCTGCATCTTTAGCTATATCCAGCAGTGTTCTTGGCCCTTTTTTTACAGACATGCTGTAAGAATTATCAATGTAAATGGCCTTTAGCTTGCTGCCTGAATCTTTTTTATTCTTGTTATTAAAGAAGGGTTGTGCGAATGCCAATATAAGGCTCGCCAGGAAAAGCAATCGTAATGCAAGCAGCCATTTATATTTTATCTCTGATTGCTTGCGCGATACTAATTCTATGTTTTTTAAAAATCGTGTACTTGGGAAATAAATTGTCTTATACCGCCTTAGGTTGAATAAATGGATAAGGATAGGTATTGATAGCGAAAGCCCGGCTGCAAGAAATAAAGGATATAAAAAACTCACTTAACAAATATAATGGACAAAAACCAAAGGGAATTATAAAGAACTGGTACTGCTTTTATCGGGTATGATAATAAAAAAACCACCCTATGGGGTGGTCTTTTTAAGATTGTTCTACAGGAAAACTACATTTTCTTAGTAGTATCAGCTTTCTTAGTAGTGTCCATTGCTGGTGCAGCTTTAGTTGTATCCATTGCAGGAGCTGGAGCAGCTGGCTGAGCAGCAGTAGTGTCAGTTTTAGGAGCTTCAGAAGAACCGTTACCGCAAGATGCGATGAACATACCCAAAGAAAGTGCTAAAACGCTTAATTTTACGAATTTCATACTTTAGTTTTTAAATGTTTAATTACCTATTTATACCCAAATTGAAAAAAGGTAACCCATCAACTATGAATTTTTTTATAAAATTATTATTATAATGTGTAATTTATTGATAATTAATAAATTAATAATGTTTCGATAATAAATAATGTAATTACCAATATATTCAAACGTATCAATGCCATCTAAATTTGTTAATTTTCAGCACTCATTGGGTTACCTTTTACCCAAAAACGGATTAATACATTGAACAGCAGCCCAATAAATACTGAGCAGCAGTTACTTGCCCAAATGGCGACAGGCGACCGAAAGGCCGCCGAGCAGATTTACAACCAGCAAGCAGATGTTATTTGCCGCTGGGTGATAAAAAATGGTGGCAGCGCAACAGATGCAACAGATATTTTTCAGGAAGCTATAATGATCCTGTTCGAGAAGTCTCAAAACGAAGACTTTAGGTTGAGTTGTCGTATTGGTACTTATTTGTTTGCCATCAGCAAACATCTTTGGTACAAAAAAATACAGCAGCGGCAAAAAGATCCGGATTCATTAAGCGGTGCAGGAATAGATGAAGATTGGGCGTATGAAGACGATATCAGCGCTCATAACGAACGCGAAGTTTTTTATAACCAGCTGCAGGATGCGCTCGAACAATTAGGCGAACCCTGCAGTTCATTGCTGAAAGCTTATTATCATCATGATAAGGATATGCAGCAGATAGCAGCAGAGTTTGGGTATTCAAACCCGGACAATGCTAAAACACAAAAGTATAAATGCCTTTCGCGCCTTAGAAAAATATTCTATGGTGAAAAAGCAAAATAAAAAAGAACAATGTCTATAGATCATATAAATATATGGAGCCTTGCAGAAACATATGTGTCGGGTAATATAACAGATACTGAAAACGCAGAGCTGCAGGTTCGTTTGCAATCAGATTCAAATTTTGCAGCAGAGTTTCACGAAGCAGTGAATTTGGTGCGGTCACTTACAAGCAGCGGAGAGCAAAAACGTTTTCGTTCTACGATCAAGCAGATAGGAGAGGAGTTTGCCAAACAAAAACCGGTAATAAAATTCATTTCTTTTAAACCGCATTATTGGCGTATAGCAGCAATGGCGGCAACTATTGCTTTATTGGTATCTTTTGGCGCTATCTGGATGAATCGTACAGATAAGAAGAACGCTTCTGATTATACTATCCTTCGTCACGAAATAGAAAACATTAAGCGCTCACAGAGTCAGCTCATTGCCAATATAAAAGATAAGAACAGCACGCCGCCTGCACAGGTGCGGTACACAGGTACGGGATTTGCTTTAAGCAATAATGGCTATTTGGTAACTAATTACCATGTTGTAGAGGGTGCGGATTCTATTTATATACAAAACCACGATGGCGATTATTTTAAAGCATCTGTAGTAGCATTTGAACCTCAAACAGACATTGCTATTCTGAAAGTGGAGGATGAATATTTCCGTTTTGCTAAAGCAGATGTGCCTTATACATTTGCGCAGACTAAATCCGGCCTTGCAGCACGTGTATTCACACTCGGTTTTCCGCAGGATGAACTTATTTACAACGAAGGGTATATAAGCGGTGAGAACGGTTTTAATGCTGATACCATGCAATATCGTTTAGAAGTGCCTTCAGAACCCGGACAAAGCGGCTCACCTGTATTAGACGAAAGCGGCAATGTATTAGCAATAGTTACAGCGCATGGCGGTAAAGACGAAGGAAATACTTATGCAGTGAGTTCTATTGCACTCTTAAAGTTTATCCATTCTTTACCCAAAGAAATAAACATACGCCTTCCGAAGGCTAATAAGCTGCATAATATAGACCGAGAAGAACAGGTGGGAAAACTGGAATATTATACCTGCTCAGTTAAGGTTTACAAATAATACGTTTGTGTTTTTGTACACTATTCAATATTGGCTCGTTGCCAAATTGACTAATTACCTACCTTTGCGCCCTGCATAATTTTTCATTTGGGCATCATCAGAAATATCATCAGCAACATTCGCACCAACCCAAGGGGGGAGATGTCTTTTGTTGACCATATAGAGGCGTTACGCTGGCATCTTATCAGGTCTGTAATAGCTGTTCTTATCATGGCCGTTGTGATGTTCATTCAAATAGAATGGATATTCGATCACATCATACTTGGTCCTGCCAATGATAATTTTGTTGCTTACAAATGGTTTTGCTGGTTAGGCAAAGAATTTCATATGGATTCTCTTTGCCTGGGAGCGGTAAAAATAAAATTCCAAAATACAGAGCTGGCAGGGCAATTCGTTTTGTCATTGTCTGTATCTATGGCTTTGGGTTTCATCTTAGCCTTCCCCTACATACTATGGGAGTTTTGGAAATTTCTCCGTCCGGCTTTAAAACCTACAGAATTGAAATATGCCCGCGGACTTGTGTTTTGGTGTTCTATATTGTTTTTCTTCGGGGTTCTGTTTGCATATTATATAGTTGCTCCTTATACCATTAATTTTTTCGGCAGTTATCAACTCAATCCAAAGTTCGCCAATATCATTACGATCAATAATTACTACGATACCATGAGCGACCTTATTCTTGGCATGGGTATCGTTTTTGAGCTCCCTATTATTATTTATTTTCTTTCGCGTGTAGGTATACTTACACCCAAAATACTTACATCCAAACGTCGTTATGCCATTATCATATTGGTATTGTTGGCAGAAGTGATTACCCCGCCCGATGCTTTTAGCTGGATACTCGTATTTATACCCATATATGTGCTGTACGAAGTGTCTATTCTTATAAGTTTTAGAGCCGTAAAAGAAAGAACAAGAAAACAGGCTCAGCGGGATAGGGATCTATAAGATGCTATGTGTATATTAACCAGGATTTATCCTTAAAAACCTTGTTGGTTTATATAACTTTACAATAGAAAAACACAACTATGTCAAATACCGTTTTTAATAAATCATTACCTATTGCAGTGGGCTCAGACCATGCAGGTTTTGAATATAAGGAGGCTGTAAAGAATATGCTCATTGCAGATGGCTGGCAGGTAGAAGATAAGGGAACCTATAGTACTGAAAGTACAGACTATCCTGATTACGCGCATCCTGTAGCAGAAATGGTGGCAAGCGGTAAAGCAACAACAGGTGTATTGGTTTGCGGTAGCGGAGAAGGTGTTTGCATGACAGCCAATAAGCATCAGGGTATTCGCGCAGCTCTTTGCTGGAATGAAGAAGTAGCAACGTTGGCACGTCAGCATAACAACGCTAATATTATTTGTCTGGGCGCGCGGTTTGTTTCAATAGACCTTGCCAAAAAAATGGTGAATATATTTCTGTCCACCGCATTCGAAGGTGGCCGTCATGAAAGGCGTGTTGAAAAAATAGATTAAAAACCCCCTCTCCGAAGGAGAGAGTTGGGGAGAGGCTTATATCCAACCTTTATTGTGCAACAACTTCGCTATCTGCACTGCGTTTGTGGCAGCGCCTTTGCGCAAGTTATCACTCACTATCCAGCAGTTCAGTGTATTAGCCTGTGAATAGTCCCTGCGAATACGACCAACAAACACTTCATCTTTTCCTTCAGCATCTATCGGCATGGGGTAGGCATTTGCTTTAGGGTTATCAATTACAACAACACCGGGAAAATTGGAAAGCATTTCACGCACATCATTCTCTTTAAAATCTTTGTGGAGTTCTATATTCACACTCTCGCTATGGGCGCCCATGACAGGTACGCGTACAGTAGTGGCGGTTACTCGTATCGCATCATCACCCATTATTTTACAGGTCTCATGCACCATCTTCATCTCTTCCTTGGTATAACCATTATCCTGGAACACATCAATATGCGGAAGCACGTTCATATCAATACGATAAGGGTACACACCAAATCCATTACCACCGGCACGTTCGTCCAGCATTTCTTTTACAGCCTTTTGTCCTGTACCCGTTACTGATTGATAAGTGCTTACCACTACGCGCTTCACGCCATAAGCTTTGTGCAGTGGTTGCAATACCATTACCATTTGTATAGTAGAACAATTAGGATTAGCGATAATAAGATCGTTTTTGGTAAGCACATCACCGTTCACCTCAGGTACTACTAATTTCTTCGTTGGGTCCATACGCCATGCAGAAGAATTATCTACTACGTAACAACCTATTGCTGCAAATTGCGGCGCCAGTTCTAATGATATGCTGCCGCCGGCAGAGAATATTGCCAGCTGTGGTTTCATAGCTATTGCGGTTGCGGCGTTCACTACACTGTATTCCTTACCCTCATATTGCACCTTCATGCCTACGCTCTTTTCAGAAGCAACAGGTATCAATTCAGTCAAAGGGAAATTTCTTTCTTCTAAAATACGCAACATAGTACTGCCCACTAATCCTGTGGCGCCCACAACAGCTACTTTCATTGTATCATTTAAATTTTGCGCGAAGTTAATGCAATTTAAAATGTTATGAGTTTGTACAGAGTTGATTGCCTAATTTTGGATACTCATATTTTTTAATTCACTTATTATGCAAACAAAAGGCAATACGATATTGATTACCGGCGGTTCATCCGGTATAGGCTGGGCATTTGCAGAGGAGTTGTACAAGCGCGGTAATACTGTCATAATTTGTGGCAGACGGGCTGATAAACTGGCAGCTATTCAAAACCAATATCCCGGGCTTACTACCTATACATGCGATGTGGCAAATGCACAACAAAGAATAGCCTTGGCTGGCACAATATTGAAAGAACATCCTGCTATTAATATATTGATGAATAATGCTGGTGTTCAATACGCCTTCGATTTTAAAAATGAGGTGGATATGACAAAAGTAGAAAATGAAATAGCAACCAATATTACTGCCTATATGCATTTCTGTTCGCTGTTTACAAAGCATCTTGCCACCCAGCAAAATGCGGCTATTATGAATATTTCTTCAGGCCTTGCATTTGCACCGCTTGCTTTTATGCCCGTGTATTGTGCTACCAAAGCTGCCATACATTCTTTCACCATGTCGTTACGGCACCAGCTAAAAGATGTAGGTGTAAAAGTGTTTGAAATTATTCCTCCATCTACCGATACACAATTAGGACATGAAAGATGGTCGGGTCATGCGCAATCTCATGGCGGGCTGCCGGTACATGAATTTCTAATAGAAGCTATGCTGGCCATTGAAAATGACCTGCTGGAAGCCCCTATTGCAGATGCCAAAGGTTTGCGTGCTAAGGGAGAAGCTATGTTCCCAATTATGAATCATTAAGTCAACTCGTTCACCAGTATCTTTGTAGTCCATGAAAAATCTTCGCTCGGTCAATAAGTATTTTATCAAGTATAAATGGCGCCTGTTTGCGGGATTGATCTTTGTCTCTATTTCCAGCTTGTTTGCCACGCAGTCTGCCGTAGTAATGCGCGATACGATCGATATTGTAATGGATAGTGTACAGGCGCATGGCGGCATTGTAGCCCCACAAAAACAATCGCACTCAAATCATATACAGGAACAAAGCATTACAAGACAGTTGGTAGTAGCTGTTGTGCAGAGTCATATTTTAGGGTCAGGAAATAATGTGATTCTATCTATTGTTTTTCTGAGTGGTATGATACTGCTGATGCTTGCTTTGCTTCGTGGGCTCTTTATGTTCTTTCAGCGGCAGACACTGATAGTTATGAGCCGGCATATAGAATATGACCAGAAGAATGAAATATATAAACATTACCAGGAATTAGATGCCGGCTTTTTTAAAACACATTTTACCGGCGACCTGATGAACCGCATTGCAGAAGATGTTTCGCGTGTGCGCATGTACATCGGCCCTTCTATAATGTATGCCACTGGCACTATAGCACTGGTTATTTTTTGCATCTGGTATATGCTCAAAGCAAGCCCCCTGCTTACTTTATTTGTTGTACTGCCTTTGCCTGTGCTGGCAATTACCATGTTTTACGTGAACAAAGTAATATTCAGAAAAAGCGGTAAGATACAGGCGCAACTGTCTCAATTAACTACAACAGCGCAGGAATCTTATTCAGGTATAAGGGTTATCAAGTCTTTTGTACAGGAAAAGAACATACTGCGCTTTTTTAATAACACATCGGAAGAGTATAAAGCAAGCGCTATCAATCTTTCACTTACAGAGGCTTTATATTTTCCTGCTATAAACCTACTCATAGGGTTCAGTATATTAAGTACCATATTGATCGGTGGTTACCTTGCTATCAACGGAAAGATCACAACAGGGAACATCGCCGAGTTTATTATGTACATTAACCTGCTTACATTCTCTGTATCAAGCTTGGGCATGGTAGCGTCTTATATTCAGCGTGCAGGTGCTTCGCAAAAAAGAATTGATGAATTCTTACAAACAAAACCGCAGATTCAGTCACCTCCAGGCGCCGTTTCACCTGTGTTACAAGGTGCGGTTGATCTGGCTCATGTCAGTTTTACATATCAGCATACAGGTATTCTTGCTATAAAAGATCTGTCATTGCATATAAAACCCGGACAGAAAGTAGCCATACTGGGCCGTACAGGTTCGGGTAAATCTACATTGGCGCATTTATTACTTCGTATGTACGACCCCGGCAAAGGCGAAGTAATGCTGGATCATGTATCGGTAAAAGAAATGCAATTACAGGTCATGCGCAGGCAAATCGGTTATGCACCACAGGATGCCTTTCTTTTTTCTGATACAGTTTTCAACAACATAAAATTTGGTCGCGATGATGCGACAGCTGAAGAAGTAAAAGAAGCTGCTTGCCTTGCAGATCTGGATAAAGATATCAACAGCCTTCAAAAAGGGTACGAAACCATGATAGGTGAGCGTGGAGTGATGCTGAGCGGCGGTCAGAAACAACGTATGATATTGGCACGCGCCTTACTGAAAAACAGCAAGCTGCTTATTTTAGATGATTGCCTTTCTGCGGTAGACACACATACGGAAAAAATTATTTTGGTTAATCTGCGACAGTATTTGCATAACAAAACAGCTATTATTACTACGCATCGTATTTTCACAAGCTTATCATTCGATCAAGTAATTGTTTTGGATAATGGTTCTATCATAGAACAAGGCACGCACGATGAATTGATGAAACTGAACGGCCGCTATGCTAAATTATATCGTTATCAAACACAAATGGATAGCGAGCAAAATACAGTTAGCAGCTAGAGTTTTGTCATTTGGTATTTCCCCATATTACTTATCAAACTGTACAGACATTTCTATCTTCTGTCCGTTTCTCATTACAGTTACTGTAGTATTATCTCCTTTCGAAAATTTGCTTAGCGCTTCCATATAGCTTTGCATGCCTGCAATATTGTATTGCCCCAATTGTACAATAATATCGCCTTCTTTAATGCCTGCCCTACTCGCAGGCCTGCCCTCGGTCATACCATCTACACGCACGCCTTTGTCCTGGTAAGAATAATCTGGCATAATGCCCAGCGTTACTTTAAAATTCACACGGTTGGTATTGCTTTGTTTAGTACGTATAAAAGCAGGTTTTGGCATTTTATCCAGTGCGGAAACAAAATAAAATACATAGTGCATTACAGACACTTCACCAGTATAATTTATTTTGTCTGCGTCATCGCTGGGTTTGTGATAATCTTTGTGCTGCCCGGTAAAGAAAAAGAGTACAGGAATATTTGCCAGGTAAAAACTCGTATGATCGCTTGGTCCAATACCCGAACTGTCAAAAACTAATTTGAAATTTTTATTGGGCTTCGCCAGCAATTTGCCCCAGACTGGCGATGTGCCCACGCCACCAATAGTAAGAGAATGTGTGCTGTCATTTAATCTTCCTACCATGTCCATATTGATCATACAGGCGATATGCGCGCTATCAATACCTGTTTGTTCTTTCACAAATGCCTTAGAGCCTAGCAATCCCAATTCCTCACCCGAAAAATCGATGAACAAATAATTATAGTGTTTTAATTTGTGTTTTTTTACCCAGCCCGCTATTTCTATCAATGCTGCGGTTCCGCTGGCGTTATCGTCTGCGCCGTTATGTATTTGATTATCTTTTTTTGGGTTCAAACTATTGCCGTCTTCGCCCCTTCCTAAATGATCATAGTGTGCGCCTAACACAATTGTATATTTCGCCTTGTTGTCGATATACGCTGCGATATTAGTGCCTGTTCTTTCAGATTTTTTAATGGTTATATCCAGATCCACAGGTAGCCCTCCCGAATTCTTATCTCTGCCAACCACATAATCATCATATGCATTGAATGTAAGAAATGCCACAGGAATATCTAATGTCTCATAGGTAGACATCTGTTCAAAACTCGGAGGATATTTGCTTCCAAAACCATCATAAAATAATACACCCTTTGCGCCATGTGCAGCTGCATCTTTGGCTTTATCATACATCACTTTTTCAGCGTCAAAATGTGGGTCGCTTGATTCATCTGCATTTGCATACAGGTTCATCATCCATAAATTCCCCGCTTCATTTACATCAGGCAATACCTCACTATATACCTTTTTATTCGCGCTGAATGGCATAGGGAAAGCCTGCCCTTTGATGCGCATAAAATCATTACCCAATTTTATTTGGGTAGCATCCAATATCTCTTTGCCATAGACGAAACTAAAAGGGTACCTGTATTTGCCTTTATAGGCAGCGATATTTTGGGCTTCATATCGTGCTATGATATAATCGCCTGCCAAACGCTCACCATCCGAACCGGTGCGCCTACCCTCCAGAGAATCGGATGCCAGATAGTAGATATCAGTTTTCAGTTGTTCTACCAGCTTTTTGTCAGACTTGCTTTGGGCACAAACCAATAGCGGCAGTAAAAGTAAAATGGATACAGCTCCCGCCTTCATAGATAAATATTGAAACGTAAAAATATGAAAAGAACCTCATTAAAAAAGAGCGGCCCTGCTTCGCAGGACCGCCACATCTATCTATTGTATGAAATCTTAAGCGCGTTTGTGTTGCAAATCACCATGCTCAGTTACCACAAGTGTTGGTTGCAGGTCTCTTGATTCAGGTATAGCATCCGAACCGTCAGTTGGCATGATCACTTCTATATCACTGATCTCTTTTATTTGCGGTAGTTGGGAGGGTGAATTAATGCCCAGGTAATCCATGAAGTTTTTGGTGGTGGTGTATATCAATGGCTTACCTACTGCGTCTTCATTACGTCCTGCTATTTGTATCAGTTCCTTATCCAGTAATTTTTGAATGCTGTAGTCAGCACTTACACCGCGTATATATTCTATTTCCGATTTAGTAACAGGTTGTTTATACGCTATTATAGACAATGTTTCCAGTGCAGATGTGCTCAGTTTTTTAATGAACTTATCGCCATTTAACTGCACCACGGTATTATGAAAATCCTTCTTGGTAAGGAACTGGTAACCGCCGCCTATCTCTTTTAACTGGAAGGGGTAATAAGAAGCTTCGTATTTTTCTAAAATTGCCTCTATACACACTGCCACGCGGTCGCCGTCCACCGGTTCTTCTATAGCCTGGCTCAGCATATCAATAAGTTCCAGTTGCGTTATCGGGCGCTCACTGGCAAATATCAGTGCTTCTACATGGGGCATCAGTTGTTCGATATCCATACGTTCTGCTTTTTCGTTTCACATCGAAAGTAGTGTACTCACTATATTTCACCTTTTAAAGTAATGCACAGGTGTGAATAACTCTATAAGCCTTACTGGTAATACTTTCAGGCATATTAACTAAAGTTACGATTTTTATTATAACTGCTTTTTTATACCATAGTGGCTTTAATAATAAATAGTTAAAGCTGTTTTAATCATTTGTTGCTGGCTCACTTTTTATGCTTTTACAGTGTTTAAATTCAGATATATGCAAACCGCAGTAGGTGTTTACGATTCGCATCAAAAAGCTGTTGATGCCGTAGCAGAACTTAAAAAAGCAAAATTCCCTGTCAAGCATCTATCCATTTTGGGGAAAGTAGATACAGAAGTAGTAGCTGATAATGAAGCACATATATTACCCAAAGACGTGGTAAAACTCGAAGGTATTGAAGCCGGAACGGCTTTGGGGGTTGCCCTTGGTGTACTTACGGGAGTAGGTATATTCGCTATTCCCCGGCTTTGGTTTCCTGTATGGCGCTGGTGCCTTGGTAGGCGCTATAGCCGGTTTCGACTTTGGGCTTATTGGTGGCGGACTGGCATCGGTATTAGAGACCTTTGGGGCCAAAGATAAGCTGGCAGAAACATATAAAACCTACCTGGATCAGGGTAAATACCTGCTCATAGTAAAGGGTACAAAGGTTGAGGTGGATCGTGCACAAACAATTCTTACTGCTCATGGTACACATAGTAGTCTTCAGCAACACTGATCTTGCCTATCATATTTATTATCAATTATTTATGCAGTGATGGGTTATTAATTACATATTTTTAACCATTTTTTGCTTCACTTCGTCTATTTACATACAGCGTTATTTATAGCTTAAATTAATTATAAACCGCATGAAAAAAATACGTCTACTTTTATCTTACCTTCTGTTTCCTTTTATAGGCTTTTCGCAGATAATTGTACCATCTACACACAAGACGATAATAATGAAACTTACAGCCGACTGGTGTGCTCCCTGTGGCGGCTGGGCATGGGATGTTTTCGATTCATTATACAATGATTATAGTGCAGGTAAATTGCTGGCCATTCCGCTGGCTATTCATTCTTTTGCTGATATTGATACTATGCTCAGGTTGGGGCCATTTGCCACCCCCGTTTTTCAATGCACAGAACCTAAGTCAGGTGGTAGTGGAATACCGAGTTTTTCTGTTGATACAGTAAAGATGGGTATGAGTTTTTCCCCGGCATTAGAAGCAAAAACGGATAGTATGCTATCATTGCCGGTTGAAGTAAATGCAGGCTTTGCAGTTACATGGTCCGCAGCTTCTGCACTTGTGCATGTAAAAACAAAGTTCTTTCGGAATGCTTCAGGTACGTATTATGTAGGCGTATACGTTTTTGAAGACGATATCATTGGTTTGCAAAACAGACCGGGAACAGGCACAGATAGCTTTTCGCTCCATCATAATGTAATGCGGGATAGCTATGGTGAGGATAGCTCATTCGGGGTAAGGTTGCATGATACTACATTCGCAGCCGGATACACTTTCGATACTACCTTCAACCTTAGTTTTAAATCTTATTGGAACACTGCCAAAATAAAACTGTTTACCGTTGTTTGGAAAATGAATCCCGGCACCCGTATCACTTGGGGGATGAAGGATGTAAATGATATTGCAAGCACTACAGATATACACCAGCTAAGCAATGAACCTATTGCCGGTATTTATCCTAACCCTGCAACCAATGTGTTTATGGTAACTGTGGGGAAACCTTTAGGACAATGTGTTATTTCTCTTTACGATATTACAGGTAAAAAAGTTGCTGAATTATATAATGGTAATATGGGCGCTAATACAGTGGCACTGCGCTTTCAACGTCCTGCTAACTTGGCTAATGGTATCTATGTTTTACATATCAATAGTGATAAAGGATCACAAACTGTAAAACTTACCTTTCAGTAACCTGCCTTCTCGTTGTTTCATATAGTTAGCTATGTCCCGGTTGTTGCCGGGATATGGCTTTTTTAGCATATCAAAAAAATAAGTTAAACTTGACATATTGGGTTCTTTATTTATTAAAAGATTGTTTTAATATTGCCGATTTTGTTACCAGGGTAATCAGCAATAAATGAGGCTATCTGTTTCTTGTATTATACTATTGTTCCTTCACTATTCGTCATTAGCTCAATTGGGGAAGATAACAGGTACTGTGCTCGATGCCGGTTCCAAGAAACCTGTAGAATTTGCAACAATTACCCTGTTTGATAAAACTTCCGGTAAAGTAATAAGCGGCGCCATTTCTGATGGCAAAGGTGGTTTTGAGATAAAAGATATTCCTTTCGGGTTCTATAAAGTAACTGTAGGTTTTATAGGTTATAAACAAAGGGTATTGGATTCTGTAACGCTCTCATCCTCAAAAAAGTCTGTTAGTTTTAATACGATATTGCTCACATCTATTTCGGGTTCATTAAAAGCAGTTACAGTTACTGCGTCAGCACCTGTAATAGAGAATAAGATAGATAAGATAGTCTATAATGCTGCTAACGATATTACTTCCCAAGGCAGCACCACTTTAGAAATGCTGAAGAAGGTGCCGCAGGTGGCAGTGGATGTAGATGGTAACGTAGAAGTGCAGGGTAACTCAAACATTTTATTCCTCATTAATGGCAAGCCGTCAAGTGTATTTGGCAATAGTGTTACAGATGCATTAGCCTCTATTCCATCCAGCCAGATAAAAAGTATAGAGGTAATTACCAGCCCCGGTGCAAAATACGATGCTCAGGGTACTGGGGGTATCATCAATATTGTTTTGAAAGAAAGCAAAATCCAAGGTGTCAATGGTAATATCAATTTGTCAGGGGGTACCAGGCTTGAAAACGGATCTTTCAATCTTAATATACGTAACGGCAATTTTGGTATCAATACGTATTTCAACGGTAATGCCCAATTAGTATCACGCACACCCAGTACCTTCTCCCGTTCATCTACAGATTCAGTTTCACAAACAACAAGCCTGCTAACACAAGACGGCTACACCGATTTTAAGCGCAATAGTTACCAATCAGGTTTGGGTTTCGATTGGAACATTACTAAAACGCAAGAGCTTACAGGAGGATTTAGTTATTTTCACTATGCTAATAGTAATATGAGCTCTATAGGTCAGGAGAATAATACCTATAGCGATAATGGCTCACCTACTGCAATTCAGCAATCTTTACGAAATTCTGATAGCCGTTCTCATTCAGATAATTTTGACTGGAACCTGAATTACCACAAGAAGTTTCAGAAAGAAGGGCAAGAGCTTAGCATATTATACAGTGCCAGCTATGGTAGCCCTTACAATACCTTTACACAAACACAGGTATACCAGTCTGCGACGCCGATGCCCACTACAGGTTTGCTGAGTAATAATCCCGGTACCAACGAACAAAACAATTTTTCTGTTGACTACTCGCAGCCTATTACCGAACATTTTTCATTTGATGCGGGCGTAAAAGCTTCTTTTCAGAATATCAGCAGCGTTATAGATGCTTCTGTGTTGAACAGCGGCAGCCAGTATGTAAAAGACCCTAATCAATCTTATAGCCTGCAGTATCATCGTAATATTTATGCAGCTTATGCATCCACTAATTTTTCTGTCATCCAAAACTTTCTTGATGTAAAGCTGGGTGTAAGAATGGAACATGCAGATACTAAAATAGATTTTCCCAACACTACGATTCCTGTAGAAGATAACCTGGTTCCCTCTATTATATTATCACATAAGCTGGATAAGAACCAAACTATAAAGATTTCTTACAGCCGCCGCCTTGAAAGGCCGGACTATGGTGATGTGAATCCTTTTGTGAACCTCAGCGACCCTTACAATCTGTCAACAGGTAATCCTCTATTGTTGCCGGAGATCGGTGATAATTTTGAGCTCGGTTATAACAGAACATTTACCAAAGGCGGTAATATATATGTCGGTTTGATAGAGCGCATTAATAGCCAGGATATAAAACCTGTTACCACTTTCTATACCTCCTACAAAATAGGAGATTCTGTGTATAACGATGTATCGGTAACCAACAGGCAAAATGTAGGTGTAGAACACAATACGGGATTAACGGTATACTGTTCTGTTCCTCTGACTACCAAGCTGAACCTGCGCACCAATATTTTTATTATGCACCGCGAAAGTGTGGCAGCGGGTACCCCGGGTTACGATCCTTCTGGCAACAGGTTTCGCTGGAATCTGAATCTTAGCTACGAGTTCTCTAAAGACTTTGTAGGGGAAGTTTTTGGGAATTACAATTCTGCGCAGCAAAATTTCCAGGGACGATCACCGCAATCGTTCACCTATAATATTGCATTCAGGAAACAATTCTGGAACAAGAATGGCAGCCTGGGTATTACAGCTACCAACCCCTTTACCGAATATGTAAAGCAGGTGAGCAGCATTTCTTCTCCCGGTTATTATTCTAACAGCGAGCGGCAAGTGCCTTATCGCTCTTTTGGTATCAGCTTCAGTTATAAATTCGGTAAGCTGGAATTTAAAAAGACCAAGGAAGAAGAGAGCAATTACCAGAACGATCTGCCTAGCCAATAATGATATATTGCCCCTTTCTTAAATCAAAAAACTGCCAGAATCCGGGTCAGGCGCTGAATTTCCCGATTCACCCCGAGATTGGTTCTCTTTAATAATTAATTATCTATTTTTAATTATTGTTTGACGCCAATTATAATTAATTATTGTTCAACCTGTTCACCTGTCAATAGTATGAGAAAAACGTATTTTTTAGCAGCACTATACATACTTTGTTCTACCCATATTTTTTCGCAAACTCCAACTGTTGGCCTATTCACACATGTTGCAGGTAGCTATGATAGTGGTTATGTCCTTTTTCCGCCTTACGTAAATTGCGATACTACTTATCTTATAAACAGATGTGGCAAGCTTGTTCATAAATGGCCAAGCGCTTATACTCCGGGTGCCGATGCATTCCTGCTACCTGACGGAAGCCTGTTAAGGGCCGGGCATATTGCAAATCCTACTTTCGATCCTTGTGGTTGCGGTATTGGCGGTATTATAGAGCGCATTGACTGGAGTGGTAATGTAGCCTGGCATTATATAATTTCTAACAGCTTGCAATCACAAAACCATGATATATGCCCCTTGCCAAACGGGAATATATTGGTAGATGTTTGGGAAAGTATAGACTATCCTACTGCAGTTAATTATGGACGTAACCCTTTATACATAAATAAGACATTGTATGTCCCTAAGGTGATGGAAATAAAACCTTTAGGAACAGACTCTGCAGAAATTGTGTGGACATGGCGCCTTTTGGATCATATGATACAAGACTATGACCCTATATTGCCGAATTATGGAGTTGTAAAAGACCATCCCGAATTGGTCGACTTTAATTATATAAACACTGCAGCAGAACCCCCCAATGGAACGGATTGGACGCACTTTAATTCTATAGCATATAATTCTGATCTTGACCAGGTAATGCTTTGTTTTCGCAATTTTAATGAAATATATATCATTGATCATAGTATAGATTCTGCTACAGCAGCCGGACATGTAGGCGGTAAGTATAAAAAAGGCGGAGATTTACTATACAGGTGGGGAAATCCTGCAGTTTACGGCCGCGATACAACGTCTTCTGAACAGAAATTGTATCTGCCGCACAACCCTGAGTGGATAAGCTATGGTAAATACAAAGGGCAAATAATCATTTTTAATAATGGAGTGGGTAGGCCAGGTGGATCGGGAAGCAGTATAGATATTATCAACCCGCCTGTTGATACATCAGGTAGCTATTCTCTACCTACAGGAGGAATTTACGAACCATCTTCACTATCATTTACCTATCCGCCCACGATAACATCATCATTTTTGTCGGCAACAATGGGCAGTGCCCAGGTTTTGCCTAATGGCCATATTTTTATTAATGATGCCATTGCGGGTAAATTTTTTGAGATCGATTCCAGTAATAATATAGTATGGCAGTATGTGAACCCGGTAAGTAATGGTGTTCCTATTGAGCAATATACACTGCCTACATCAAATTCTGTGTATCGTGCTATAGTATATCCGACAAACTACCCTGCATTTACAACGCATGCAATAGAACCCGGTGACCCGATAGAGCTGAATCCTATTCATATTGATTGTGACTCCACAATTATTATTGTCAGTGGTGTGCCGCAATTAATGCCGCAGTTGATCTCTATATATCCCAATCCTTCAACGCATACGATTACAGTGCAATCCAATAGCACATCTGCTATTCAGAAAATATGGATAACAGATATGGCAGGCAAGCTATTGCTAACAGCAGAACATGTTGCCACCCAACAACAAATAGATATATCTATGCTGGCTGACGGAATTTATTTGCTGAAAGCTGAAGATGTGAATGGCATGGTGTCGCAAACAAAATTGATAAAGCAGTAGGAATATCTATTTCCGTTTTAGGGAGTTACTTCCGTCCCGATCCGAACATTCGGATAGTCGGGATGTCCGCTTCACTTCCGCTTTGCTTCCGCATGTAAAAATAATAATATGAGCCATGGGCGCTGCATACAGCGAATTCACTTCCGCTTTTGGGAGAAAAAAACAGAAAGCGGAAGGAAGTCTATCCATTATAATGTAGCCAAAGGTGTCCCATTTGCATTTTGTGCAATGCAAGGGTTTACCATCGCCATTAGCTGGCAGGCAGTTCCGAAGACCGGAATTTTTGATATGTCAAAGAACTTCATAGATTAGCTGATATGCAAATTTGCAGATTAGCTAATACCCATACTTATAAAAAATACAGGTAACAGCAAGTTACTATTATTAACAAGCGGTTTCCAAATAAACATATCCACAAATAGATGCAAAGAATGGAGGTATAGAAAAATTTAAAGGGGTGGATAGGTTAGTTTTTATTTGCGTTGAAAACGCTGTACAATGCATCCTCGTTGTAAACGAGGACGAGTGGGGTTGCCCTTTTTATTTGTGTTGAAAATGCGGACGAGTGAGGACTTAGTAAAATCTATGATAGTTAAAATAACAGCAGATTAATTGATAACCTGCTGTTTTACTATTGAGATTCATTTTATCACTGTTTTACCATTTTACTATACTGTATCTCACCGTCGATCTGCAGTTTTATAATGTACATACCAACAGGAAGGCTATTAATGTCAATGGTAGTGATATTGCCAGTAATTTGTTGCTGCCTGCAGGTTTGCCCCAGGTTGTTTAGTACCAGTAAAGTGCCGGTGCTATTCGTATTGATGTCTACTACAATTTTATCGTGAGCTGGATTAGGGTAGATACTTATTACACTTTTATTACTAATATTTTTGATACCTGTAGGTATTACATTGAGTGTTGCAGGATCAGAAGTATCGGAACAGCAAATTCCATTAGTCAATATACATCTGTATTCTACACCATTGAGTGCTGTTGCGATAGGTGATATGACCAGGTTATTTGTATTCACTCCGCTATACGGAGATGTATTGGTAAGATTGGTCCATGCACCGGCACCTACTTTTTTCTGCCATTGATAGTAAGGTACATAAGTAGTAGTGCTCGCGGTAAACGTTACAGTTTTGCCGGCAGTATCTGTTTTAGTAATAGGCTGGCCAGTAAATAAAGTACCTGCAGGGCAAGTAGTTAAATATATTTGTCCGATTTCCCTGTTAGTAAGTGCCCTGTTGTACAATGCCACATCATCCATCAAACCGTTAAAGGGATTAGTGCTATCTGTATAGTCTAAACCCATATGGAATTTACCAACGGGTGAACTGAAGGTTGTTGAAGAAGTAGAAGCAAATATAACTGTATCTAAAAACAGGTCGAAAGTGCTACCTGTTTTTCTCATAGTAATAAAATGCCATTGATTGAGTGTTATAGGGGTTGTTGCAACGTCGGATATACCTCCAAATAAAATACTAAGGTCATTGCCAGTCCCTCCAAATCCATCATTAATTACCATGCCATAGCCATTGCTATTACTGTTACCATTGTAAATAACAAGTGAGTTTTGTGTAGTATAAGCGTTTATCCATAAATTAAAGGTAAGATCGCCGGTACCGGGAAATAAAGTGTCACGATACAGCATACCATCTACTCCATTAAATTGATAGGCTGCGTTTCCTAATCCATGCCTGTCGGTATGTAAATTAGCACCACCGTATATGGTCAGATCACGGCCATTACCGGATGCATCTTTTGCGTTGCCACAAAAAGGATAATAAGCTACAAGCCCGGCTGAAGGAATTTGAGCTATAGCTATGTACTTAATGCAGATGAATGTTGCGAGTAAAAAAAGTTTTTTCATAGTATATAATTTTGCTACAAAATAAGATTATTTGCTGATTTTACAATACAAACGGGCACCTGGAGAGCATAAAAATAAATGGGATATTCTGATATTAATGCAGTTCTAACAGGCGATAGCTTGCGTATTACCATTGAAGCATACCATTCCTATCAGCGGTCAAAATGACAAAGTAAGGGGATCTTAAATGTTTATCAAAAACAATTGTGGGACTACACCTATTAATATCACAATAATGCAGGTGATAACCAACAGCACTTTATCTATAATGGTAACGGATGAGTTTAGCTCGGGATTACCTTGCTTAAAGTACATAGCTATGATAACACGGAAATAGTAGTACACACCGATAGCTGCCATGAGCAAACCGAAGATAACGAGCCATAAGAGTTGTCCTTGTTGTACGGCTGCATAGAGCACATAGTACTTAGCCATAAAACCACCCGTAAGTGGTATACCTGCCAGCGACATCAGGAAGATAGTGGTAACAAAAGCGAGCAGTGGCTCTTTTTTAGCCAACCCGTTAAAGCCGTCGTAAGTATAATCTTTCAATTTGAGCAGTACTGCAAATATGCCAATAGTTGCCACGCTATATGCTACCGAATAAATAATGATACCTTGCCAGGCAGCAGCATTTATAGAGATGACAGCAAAGAGCATAAAGCCCGCCTGCGCAATAGAAGAATAAGCGAGCATGCGCTTAACACTTTGCTGGAACACAGCTGTGAGATTACCGACGAGTAAAGTGGCGGCTGTGATGATAGCGAGTATGAACATCCACCTGCTGCCGAGCGAACCAAATGATGCCTGGAACAAACGCAGGAAAGCAAGGAAGGCGGCAGCCTTACCAATGGTAGCCATGTAAGCAGTGAAGGGTGTGGGTGCACCATCGTACACATCAGGTGTCCACATATGGAAGGGTGCTGCAGATACTTTGAACGACAGCGCTATAACGAGAAACAATATACCCGAGAGCGCAAGCGGATTTAATGTATCGGCCTGCAAAAAGCTGAAGCTGGCAACATTGAAAGAACCTGTGGCGCCGTATAATAAGGTAATGCCCATGAGCAGGATGCCTGTAGAGAAGGCACCCATGAGGAAATATTTTAAAGATGCTTCGCTGCTCTTGAGATTCTTTTTATCGCTGCCCGATAAAATGTACTGGGGTATAGATAATATCTCAATGCCAAGGAAGAGCATGAGCATATTGCTATAGGTGGAGAGTATATACAAGCCGCATAAGATGAAGAAGATAAGCGCGAAATACTCTGCCACATGATTGCCGACCTTAGCTATGTCTTTGCCTACGAGTAAGAGGTATAAAAAGGTGCAGCCAGTCATGAGGGTATTGAACCAAAGCGAATAGCGGTCTATGCGTAGCATATTATTAAAGTATGCCTGCGGAGCGGTAGCAGCGGTTTCGGTAAGGTCCCATATGTTGACACCGAGCAGCAATGCCAATAATATAATAGCCAGTGTGACAACGCTTTTCTTTTCGCGCATCATAATGGCGGCGAACATGAGCATGATACCGAGTATTGCAGCAGCAATGATTGCTTTCATTTTTAGTCGTAAGTATTTAGTCGTAAGTCGTAAGTGAGTTTAGTCACAAACAACGGTTTTCATTTGTCATCGTTTATACTCTGCGATCTCTTTAGCGTACTCTGCGGTTAATAATTTAAACGCAAAGAGCGCAAGGATTCGCAAAGGTGCGCAAAGCCGTTTTACTTTACTAACATATTAGCAACGCCTGAGGTCAGATCTAAGAGTGGTTGCGGATATATACCCAATACCACTATAAATAAGATGACAACCGTTATTGCTATAAATTCATTTATACTAAGATCTTTTACTATAGCCGCCTCGCCCGCGCTGCCATAAGCAGTACGTTGCACCATATTGAGTGTGTACACCGCACCTAATATAACACCTAAACCTGCGAGCACCATAAATGTGATATGATAGTTAGACGGATTCTGGAACAAACCATTGAAGAGCATGAACTCACCGATAAAACCATTGGTTAAAGGCAATGCAATATTTGCAAGCGCTATAACAACTAAAGCAATAGCTAATTTGGGTGTGGTGCTAGCCATGCCACCTAGCCTGTTCATATCACGGGTGCCGAAGCGTTCTTCTATCATGCTAGCAATGAGCCACATGCCGGTGATATTAATACCGTGGTTGAACATTTGTACCATGATGCCATGCATACCCACTTGCGTATTAGAAAAAGCGGCAGCGCACATCAGGCCCATGTGGGCGATAGATGAATAAGCTATAAGTCGTTTCAGGTCTGTTTGTACAATGGCCAAGAAAGATGCATAAATGATACCGGTAACAGACATGATAACTACTGTGTTTGCCCAATAAGAAACACCGTCGGGTACAACAGGCAGCAACCAGCGCAGCACGGCGAACATACCCATCTTTACCATAAGTGCACTGAGGATGATAGTAACCGGTGTAGGAGATTGCTCGTAAGTGTCGGGCTGCCATGTGTGGAAAGGGAAGACCGGCATTTTAATAGCAAATGCGATGAACAGGAGCCAAAATACCCAATGTGCATTGAGCGGAGATAATGAACGGCCCGCTTGTACCATATTGCCCCAGGCAAAACTATTAACACCCGGAGTTTGTATGGATAAATAAATTAAAGCAGCCAGCATAAGCAGGCTACCCACAAAAGTGTAGACGAAGAATTTAAAAGTAACGGGTATGCGGCGTTCGCCACCCCAGATAGAGCAGAGAAAATAAACAGGTATCAACGCCAGCTCCCAGAAAATATAAAATACCAATGCATCATACGCGAGAAATACACCCATAAGGCCTGCCTGTGAGAGCATCATTAAACCCCAGAAAGCTGAGGGGCGATCAACAGGTTTGTTCCACTGGGAGATAACCACTACCGATGTAACAATAGCTGTAAGCAGGCAAAGCATAGCAGACATACCGTCTGAAAACAAACTGAATTGCGTGCCGAGATTGGGTATCCATGGTTTTGTAAAAGATATCGTGTCACCCGTATACATGTGGCAGGACACAGCTACCGCAAAAGCGAGCGTAGCCAATGAGCCCAATAACGCCATGGTTTTTGCACCATTGCCCTTCAGCGCAAAGCTGATAAGGCCTGACAAGAAAGGAATTACTATGAGTAATATTAATATCATATTTACCTTAGATCGTAATTTTTATCCAAAAAAAGCCCAGCGCAAACAACAATACCATACCGAGCACCATAACAAAAATGTAAAAGCCTACTTGCCCGTTCTGCAACAACCTGATACGGTCGCTACCCCAACGAACTGTTTTACCCACACCGTTCACCACACCATCGATACCCATGCGTTCTGCAAAGCGGTCGAGCAGGTCAGAGAACATATCCAGCGGGCGAACAATGATGGCATCGTATATTTCGTCTACATACCATTTATTAGCCAATACTTTTCTGAAGCCTTTATATTCACCACCAAATTGTTTTACAGCAAATAATTTACGCGTAGCGAAGAAGATAATGAGCAAGCCTATTATAGTACCGCCGAGCATCATATATTCTTTAGTGTGCAGCGCAGGATCAGACTCGTTAGAGAAAGCAGGAATGCCGGCCTTTGCTAGAAAATCATTTAAGAAATCATGGCCGCCATATAATGCAGGTATTTGTACAAAACCACCGATGAGTGATAATGCTGCGAGAATAATTAAAGGCAAAGTAATAGCCCATGGAGATTCGTGCAGATGATGCGCTTGGTGCTCAGTGCCGCGGAAACCGCCGAAGAATACGAGGAACAATAGGCGGAACATATATACAGCAGTAAGCACAGCAGTGAATGTTGCTACCCAGAAATAAATAGGGTTATGTGCATAGGCTGCGAGCAATATTTCATCTTTAGAAATAAAACCCGAAGTAAAAGGGAAGCCTGAGATGGCCAGCACTCCAATTAAAAATGTGATGAAAGTAATTGGTAGTTTTTTAGACAATCCGCCCATGCGGGTAATATCCTGTTCGCCGCCCATAGCATGAATAACAGAACCTGCACCGAGGAATAATAATGCTTTGAAGAAGGCATGCGTCATAACATGGAACACCCCTGTTGTATAAGCACCAACACCCAAAGCCAGGAACATAAAACCAAGCTGGCTGACAGTAGAATAGGCGAGCACTTTTTTAATATCATTTTGATACAGTGCAATGGTTGCAGCAAGCAAGGCTGTAGCTACACCGATAATAGCAACCAAGTTTTGAGCCATTGGTGCGAGATCGTATAAGACATTGCTACGTGCGATCATATACACACCTGCTGTAACCATGGTTGCAGCGTGGATGAGTGCAGATACAGGAGTAGGGCCCGCCATGGCATCTGGCAGCCAGGTATATAAAGGTATTTGCGCGCTCTTGCCCATAGCGCCTATAAACAGGCAAATAGCTATCCAGTTGTAAGTAGTAGTTGGGACGAGAACAGCGCCGCTCTTCAATGTGCCGAAGAATTCCTGGTAAGAGAGCGTGCCATAATTCAACAAAATCATGAGCATGCCCACAAGGAAACCCAGGTCGCCAATACGGTTCATAATAAATGCTTTCTTGGCTGCGTTGGTATAATCACGATTCTTGAACCAAAAACCAATGAGCAGATATGAGCAGAGGCCCACACCTTCCCAACCAATGAACATGATGAGATAGTTAGCGCCCAGCACCAGTAATAGCATAGAGAACACGAAGAGGTTGAGATAGGCAAAGAACTTGGTCATGCCCTTGTCTTCGTGCATATAAGATGTAGAGTAAACGTGTATGAGGAAACCGATACCGGTTATTATTAATAAGAATAAAGAAGACAGTGCATCAACCTGGAAAGCGAAAGGGATCTGTAGCTTGCCTGACTGTATAAAGTTGAATAAAGTAATAGTAACGGGAGCAGCAGCAGTTCTTACTTCGAAGAAAATACCAATTGAAATAACAAGTGATGCCAGCACTGCGAGGCTGCCAATAATGCCGCCTGCAGACTTAGGTATTTTCTTCCAGCCAAGGCCATTGATAAGAAAACCAAGGAGTGGAAATAAAGGAACTAAATAAACTAACTGAGTAAAGCTACCCATAGAACTTGTCTAATGTTTTAACCTATTCAAAATATTAATGTCAACTGAATGCACCTTGCGATACATCATTACTATTACTGCCAGTCCTACTGCTACTTCTGCCGCTGCCACTACCATTATAAAGAACACGAATATCTGTGCGGAAGTATCTACATACATTTTAGAAAATGCTACGAGCAATAAATTCACTGCATTCAGCATGAGCTCAATGCACATAAAAATGATGATGGCATTGCGGCGCATGAGTGTACCCATGATGCCAATGCTGAACAGGGCCATGCTTAAAAACAAATAGTAGTGTATTGGCATTTTGTCAAATTCAAAAGTTAAAAGTCAAAACCTAAAACAGGCACTATTCTTTCTTTCCTATCACAATTGCACCAATCATAGCACTGAGAAAAAGAACACTGCTTATTTCGAAAGGCAGTACATATTGCGTAAACAATACCCTGCCCAGGTTTTTTATTAATCCAATATCTGTAGATGCTTTATCTAATGAAGATAAAGTAGCTGTACGCAAGGCAGCCAGTACTACCAAAAACAAAACACCTCCTGCTATCATGCCTGCCAGCTGTACCAACCTGCTTTTCTGCGGTTCTACATCGGCATTTAAATTCATAAGCATGATAACAAACAGAAACAAGACCATAATAGCGCCTGCGTAAACAATAACATTTACAATTGCGAGGAATTGTGCATTCAATAACAAATAATGACCGGAGATAGCAAAGAAAGTAGCTATAAGGAACAGCACACTATTTACCGGGTTGCGGCTGAGTATAACACCCAGTGCGCAGCCTATAGCCATAACCGTAAGAAACCAAAATAGTATTTCGTAAATGCCCATAAATAAATTATGCGTTCTCCTGTTTTTTAGGGTGAGGTATCAGCAAGTCTTCTTTTTTATAAATGAAGCTCTCGCGTGTATAATTAGCCGGCATCACGGTTTCACTCATGTAAATAGCATCTTTAGGACAAGCCTCCTCACAAAAACCACAGAAAATACAGCGCAACATATTGATCTCGTATTTAGCAGCATATTTCTCTTCGCGATATAGATTTTCTTCTCCCGGTTTGCGTTCTGCAGCTTCCATAGTAATTGCTTCCGCAGGGCATGCTAATGCGCAAAGGCCACAAGCAGTGCAACGTTCACGTCCTTCTTCATCGCGGTTGAGTACATGTAGTCCGCGGAAAGTAGGGCTGAAGGGGCGTTTTACTTCGGGGTAATTATAAGTAGCCTTCTTCTTAAATATATGGCCGAGTGTAATAGTAAGCCCTTTAAAGATAGCAGGCAGATAAATTCGCTCCGAGAAGGTCATCGGGCTGCGGTTTACTGCTTGTGCTCTGTTAGTTAGTTGCTCCATTGTTTATTATTTAAGTACCCACAAGATCACAATTCCTGTAATCAGCATATTCACCAATGCCAATGGTATCAATGATTTCCAGCCTAAACGCATCAACTGGTCGTAGCGGAAACGTGGCAGTGTCCAGCGTACGAACATGAAGAAGAGTATAAAGCCAATAATTTTTGTCATTAAAACACCTACACATAATAAGGTAAATAACCATGCAGGTACATGCTGTGCTACTGCATCCATGAACGGGAAATTGTACCCTCCAAAGAAGAGTGTAGCCATGATAGCAGAGCTTACAAACATGTTCACATATTCTGCAAACAAGTAGAAGCCGAGTTTCATAGAAGAATACTCCAGGTGGTAGCCCATGTTCAATTCGCTTTCTGCTTCTGCCAGGTCGAAAGGTGCGCGGTTCAATTCTGCGAATGCACAAACGAGGAATATTAAAAAGCCCAGTGGTTGTTTAAAGAAATACCATGTGAACCAATGCCCATCCCAAAAACCATGCTGTTGAGAAACGATCTCGCGAAGGCTGAGAGAGCCTGTCATCATGAGTAAAGCGATGAGGCTGATGCCCATTGCCAGTTCGTAAGAAATAGCCTGAGATGCTGCACGTATACTACTTAATAAAGAGAACTTGTTATTAGAAGCCCAGCCACCTAACATAATGCCGTACACACCCAAACTTACTACACCAAATATGAAGAGGATGCCAATATTAATATCCGCTACCTGCAGGGAAACAATATGACCGTTAGATAAAGTAAAATCAGGACCCCAGGGAACAACTGCACTTGTCATACAAGCAGTGAGCATAGCCAAACACGGTCCTAATATAAAAAGTACGCGGGTAGAACGTTCAGGGATGATCTCTTCTTTCATAAAGAGTTTGAGACCGTCAGCAAGGGGTTGTAAAATACCAAATGGACCAGCACGGTTAGGCCCGCGACGGTCCTGCATAACAGCAGCCACTTTACGCTCTGCCCATGTAGCGTACATGGCAATACCTAATGAACCCAACAGGATCACTGTAATTAGTATTAATTTTTCTATAATAAACGCTATGTCAACCTGCAGTAGCAGCATAAGGCGCAAAAGTAGTTTTTAGTTAAAAATTTTCCAGTCTTCTTTATATATAAATTCCACTCAGCTATTCCGGTTTATTCTTTTTAAAATCATTTGAATGCGCGGGCCCCTCGATCTTTGACAGATCTACGTCAGGCCTGTTCACATCACTCTCGCTATGTATATCAAATAATAGTTTTGGGTTTTTGCCGATCACATCGTTTATCAGTTCGGGTTGCGGCACTACTTCATTGATATAATGATTCTGTGACATAACACTGCTACGACGAATTTTTGTTGGACCTTCTATGACCCAATCTTTAGTTTCTTTTTTATGGAAACGGCAATCGTTACATATCCATTCTTCCACTTCACCCCATTGGTCTTTGCGGGCTGTAACTCTAAATACTTCTTCACCACGCATCCATAAACGAACCTTGCCGCTGCATGTAGGGCAGTCGCGGTGAGCATCCACTGCTTTAGTGAACCATACACGATTTTTGAAACGGAATGTTTTATCAGTTAATGCCCCAACAGGACAAACATCAATTACATTGCCGATAAATTCATTATCTAAAGATTTGCTGAGGTAGGTGCTTATTTCTGAATGCTCGCCCCGGTCTAATATGCCATGCTGGCGTTTATTGGTAAGTTGGTCAGCAGTATACACACAACGGAAGCAGAGTATGCAACGTGTCATATGCAATTGTATATAAGGGCCAATATCTTCTTTTTCAAAAGTGCGGCGATCGAATTCGTAGCGGGTTTTTTCTGTGCCGTGTTCGTAGCTCAGATCCTGTAGATCACATTCACCGGCCTGATCACAAACGGGGCAGTCGAGTGGATGGTTCATTAACAAAAATTCCACTACACCCTTTCTTGCATCCAGTACTTTATCAGAAGTAATGTTTTTTACTTCCATACCATCCATTACCGTAGTACGGCAGCTGGCAACCAGCTTGGGCATGGGGCGTGGGTCTTTTTCAGAACCTTTGCTTACCTCTACCAGGCAAGTGCGGCACTTACCACCACTATCCTGCAGCTTGCTATAATAGCACATAGCAGGAGGTGTAACGTCGCCACCTATCATACGGGCTGCATTTAGGATGGTTGTGCCCGGTGCGACTTCGACAGCTATATTGTCAATAGTAACCTTAAATTTTTGAACCTCAGACATAATCTTTGCGATTCCTTTGCGTCAGACTTTGCGTCCTCTGCGGTTTATAAATTATTAACTACTCTTCTTACTCCATCTTTCATTCTTACGACATTAAAATTCATCAATAAGCCTAGTTTTACTCCTGTTAGCTTTAAATAGGTTAGCACTTGTGCCAAGTGTATATCATTTAAAGCGTCTACTGCTTTTACTTCTATAATTACTTTTTTCTCAATTAAAATATCACACCTAAATCCACATTCCAATTTTATTTCTTCAAATATCAGTGGAATCGGTTTTTGCCTTTCCACTACTAATTCCTTTTTTATCAGCTTGTGAATTAAACATTCTTCATATACTGATTCTAATAATCCCGGTCCTAATTGTTGGTGAATATTTATTGCTTCACCAATTACAATATTTGAAATCTCGTTTTCTGTCATAAAAGGTTAAACGCAAAGAACGCTAAGTATCGCAAAGAACAAACTTTATTAGCAACTACCCAACAGCAGCCGGAACATGTATAGGATCGGCGTAATGTGCCAAACCATAATTCCTTTTCTGCGATTCATCAGGATTTAAAACATGCCATTCAAATTCATCTCTGAAATGACGTATAGCAGCAGCAACCGGCCATGCAGCAGCATCACCGAGAGGACAAATAGTATTGCCTTCTATTTTGCGCTGTATATCCCAAAGCAGATCTATATCGCTCATCTTACCTTTTCCGTATTCTAAATTCTTCAGTATTTTATACATCCAGCCGGTGCCTTCACGGCAAGGGCTGCATTGTCCGCAACTTTCATGATTGTAAAAACGAGCCAGTGACATGGTATGACGCACCACACACTGATCTTCATCCAGCACTTCAAAACCACCTGAGCCCATCATTGAGCCTGTAGCAAATCCGCCGTCAGCTAAACTTTCGTAACTCATGATACGTGTTTCGCCTTTTGCTGTCTTTAATAGTAAGTTAGCAGGAAGAATAGGTACTGAAGAGCCGCCGGGTATGCATGCTTTTAATTTTTTACCTTTTGCGATACCACCACAATATTCATCGCTATAAATAAATTCTTCAACAGAGCAGGTCATATCTATTTCGTAGATACCCGGCTTGTTGATATTACCACAAGCAGACAATAGCTTAGTGCCGGTAGATTTGCCGATACCAATTTTTGAATATGCCTCACCACCATTGTTGATAATAGGGACTACAGCAGCTAATGTTTCTACATTGTTTACCACAGTAGGGCGCATCCATACGCCTTGTACGGCAGGGAAAGGAGGTTTGATACGCGGATTACCGCGCTTTCCTTCCAGGCTTTCTATCAATGCTGTTTCTTCGCCGCAGATATAAGCACCTGCACCACGATGCACATAAATTTCGCAATCGAAGCCCGTGCCTAAAATATTTTTACCGAGCCAGCCATTGTTCTTTGCTTCAGCGATAGCCTGGTCGAGTATATCAACTATCCATGCGTATTCACCACGGATATAAATGTATGTATGATTACTGTTCAGCGCAAAACTGCTCACTATTAAACCTTCTATCAATAAGTGAGGGAGAAATTCCATCAGGTAACGGTCTTTAAATGTACCGGGCTCTGATTCGTCAGCATTACAAACCAGGTGACGAGGCACGCCTTCAGGTTTTGCCAGGAAGCTCCATTTCAAGCCGGTAGGAAAACCTGCACCACCACGTCCGCGTAAGCCACTCTTCTTCACCTCTTCCACTATTTCGTCAGGCGTCATTTTAAACGCTTTCTCTACAGAGCGGTAACCGCCATGCTTGCGATAGACATCGTAGCTACGAATGCCCTCTATGTGTGCGTTCTCTAATAATAATTTTATTGCCATACCCTAATTCGAAATTCAAAAGTCAAAATTCAAAAGCCTTGTTTTGAATTACATTTTACCGCTTTGCCTTGCTAGCAATATCCAACCTTGTTTCTTCTTCATCCAAACCTGTAATACGCTCAAATTAAATTCTACTGCCTTGCTATTCATAGCCACATCGATCAACATTTTTGACCGTACCAATGCTATATCTCCTTCTTTTTGCATCTCTATATCAGTCTGCTTCATATCTGTGTATAACAACTTGCCGTTGTACATATCATTCATTATCTCCTGCCTGCTCTGTACCATACCATTTGAATGACCGTACTTTATTTTATCATCTATTAGTTTCTTTATTGCAACTGTATCTCTTTTCAGCATTGCTACATTGAGATCGCCCATTGATTTTTTTAAAGCCGCATCATCTTGTGCAATGAGGTTGCAACTAAACAGCAGAAAAAATATAGTTATGGTATAGCGCATAATTAATTATTTACTGAAGCGTTTTTTCTGCATTCATCAATAATCCTGTCTATTTTTTCTTTCGTTAAGTGTTCTCTGTACGTTTTACCTAATTGCATCATGGGTGCATAGCCACAAGCGCCGAGACACTCTACTGTTTTTAAAGTGAACATACCGTCAGGCGTGGTTTGCCCCACTGTAATGCCCAATTTGTTTTTGATGTAATCAATAATATCATCACTGCCATTCACCATGCATGGGCCGGTTTGACAAACTTCGAACATGTACTTCCCCACAGGTTTCATATTGAACATGCTGTAAAAAGTAGCTACCTCATACACTTCTATTGGCTCAATGCTTAGCAATTCTGCTACGTAGTCCATTACAGGTACGTCCAGCCAGCCGCCAAATTCATCCTGCGCCATATGCAGTAAGGGCAACAAAGCACTCTTCTGCTTTCCTTCAGGATAGCGTGCGATGAGTTCTTTTACAGCGTTCAGTTTTTCTTCTGAAAATTTTATTGTCATTTCAATAATAATCTATTAAGCGTCCAGTTCTCCCGCTATCACATTTAAACTACTTAAAGCAATTATAGCATCACTTAGCAAACCACCTTTGATCATTTCAGGATAAGCCTGATAATAAATAAAACATGGTCTGCGGAAATGTAAACGATAAGGTGTGCGCCCGCCATCACTCACCAGGTAAAAACCCAGTTCGCCATTACCACCTTCTACAGCATGATATACTTCGCCTGCGGGTGCATCTATTTCACCCATCACCATTTTAAAATGATAGATAAGTGCTTCCATTTTGGTGTACACATCTTCTTTCGGAGGTAAGTGAAAACGATCTGCCTCCTTCGCATAAAAAACATCTTTCTGCTCTGGAAATTCTTTTTCTATTTTTTCGATCTTCTCAATTGCTTGTTTTATGATGCTGTAGCTCTGCCACATTTCACCGTTGCGCACTAAATAACGATCATATACATCGCCGGCAGAACCTACGGGTATTTTAAAATCAAAATCTTCGTAAGAACAATAAGGTTGTGCAACACGCACATCATAATCAACACCTGTTGCGCGAAGATTAGGGCCTGTGAAGCCATAGCTTAAGGCTCTTTCAGCACTGATGGGTCCGGCCCCTACACAACGATCCATGAAAATACGGTTACGGTCAAGCAGGTTCTCAAATTCTTTCAGCACCTTGGGGAATGTTTCCATAAAGGCATGCAGCTTGGTAAAAGAAACTGCTGAGAAATTACGTTCAAAACCACCTACACGACCAATATTAGTTGTAAGACGTGAGCCACATACTTCTTCGAATATTTCGTAGATAGCTTCTCTTTGCTGGAATACATAAGTAAACACAGTAAGTGCACCTGTATCTACGCCGATAACAGAATTACAAACCAGGTGGTCGGCTATGCGTGATAATTCCATGATGATGACACGGAGATAATCAACACGCTTAGGGGTTTTTACACCCAGTAATTTTTCTATGGTCATGTGCCAGCCCATATTGTTGATAGGGGACGAGCAATAATTTAAACGGTCTGTAAGTGGTGTAACCTGGTAATAAGGCCTGCGTTCGGCAATTTTTTCAAAAGCGCGGTGAATATAACCTATGGTTGGTGTGGCTTCCATCACCCGCTCACCATCTATCTCCAGGATATTCTGGAAGACACCATGAGTAGCAGGGTGTGTAGGTCCCAGGTTGAGCGTAGTGGTTTGCTTTTGCAGCGATTCGTCTGCAAGTTTTATATGGTGCTGGTGTTGCTGTAATTCAGTCATATTCTTTGTTATCTTCCAAACATTTCGTCATCCTTGTCGGTGCGCTGTGGATCTTCCAACGTATATTCTTTACGCATCGGGAAATAATCCATCTCATCTACATTCAGTATGCGAATAAGATTAGGGTGGCCGACAAAGTTGATGCCATAAAAATCAAAAGTCTCACGTTCCATCCAATTAGCACCAGCGTATAATTTAGTAGCGGTGAATACATCGGGCTTTGCAACCGGAACATATATTTTCATGCGCAGGCGAACATTGTCCTGCATATTGTGCAAATGATACACTACACTCAATTCTTCACCTTTTCTGTCAGGGTAGTGAACGCCTGTAAGATCTGTAAGAAAGCGGAAACGCAATTGCTCGTCGTCAAACAAAAATTGCATCACTTTTAAATTGAGTGATGCAGCTGCTGTGAATGTAAGCATGCCATAAGGCATTGCCCATTCGGTAAGCTGGTCGCCAAATTTCTCTGTTAAACGTTGTTGTATTATTTCGTTGGTCAATGCCATTTCAAAGTCAAAAGTAAAAAGCCAAAAGTTGTTTTGATTTTCGGCTTTGTGTTTTTATTGTATTCCGTAGCTTTCTAAAAGTGCTTTATACTTTGGGCCTGTTCTTCTGCGCAGGCTTTCGTTCTGTACGAGGTCCTGCAATTTTAAGATACCATCAATGATACCTTCCGGACGTGGAGGGCATCCGGGTACATATACATCCACCGGTATCACCTGGTCTATACCCTGCAGCACAGGATAAGAATCAAATATACCGCCGCTGGATGCACAAGCACCTATGGCTACTACCCAACGCGGTTCTGCCATTTGCAAATATACCTGGCGCAAAATGGGCCCCATTTTTTTAGCGATGGTACCTGCCACTAAAAGCATATCGCACTGGCGGGGTGTAAAGCCCATGCGCTCAGAACCAAAACGTGCCAAATCGTAATGAGAACCCATCGTAGCCATAAACTCAATGCCGCAACAAGAGGTTGCAAATGGCAAAGGCCACAAAGAGTTTTTACGAGCAAGGCCCACTACTTTATCTAATGACGTAGCAAAAAAACCCTCACCGGAATAGCCATCTGGCATCTTCACGATCTTTACATTTGTATTATACTGTACCGGACGAGGCATATTTAAAATTTAAAATTCAAAACTAGTCTTCCCATTCAATAGCGCCCTTCTTTACTATATATATAAAACCACATAAAAAGAAAGCAACGAACATCACTACTTCATAAAAGCCTTCTTTTCCTAAGTATTTAAAATTCACTGCATAAGGATAGAAGAAAATTACTTCTACGTCAAAGAGCACAAATAAAATAGCTACGAGGAAATATTTTACGCTCATCGGTTGGCGGGCGTTTCCTACAGAAGGGATACCGCTCTCGAAATTGACGAGTTTATCATCAGTTTTTCTTTTAGGGCCTAATAAATGAGAAACCAGCATCATTACCACCACAAAACCAATCGCTACGACGAGTTGCAAGGCTACCG
>Ga0206886_1015_pt1 | contig 40870 bp, 39 predicted proteins | sample Alteio_BWOrgHeat_92_FD_152952 | JGI IMG/M metagenome (GOLD analysis project Ga0206886, IMG submission 152952) | Enriched cells from forest soil in Barre Woods Harvard Forest LTER site, Petersham, Massachusetts, United States - Alteio_BWOrgHeat_Nextera2 ... | reverse complement strand
GCAGAGTGGTGCGGGATTCTGAGGGAGCTGTGATTCTCGAGTTGCGAGTTTGGCCCGTTTTTTGGGCCGGTGTGTTTCTTGCGTGTCTTTTTGAGGGCGGTTTTTGCTTTGCACGATGCGGTGAAATGGCTGGCAAAGGGCGGTCCGATGTTGGCGGGTTTGATTTACCCCCTATTTCTATTTTAGCTGGTGGGAGAGAGTAAGTACGCCATGGGTTAAGCTGTTTGGATTGTTGTGGTTAGGTGGCGGTCTGGACTTCCGCGACGGTGACGCCGTCGGCGATCTCTTCCAGGACGAGGCCGGTGGGAGTGACGGCGATCCAGGCGAGCTCGGTGGCGATGGTATGGACGACGCCGACGCCGGTGAGCGGGAGGGTGCAGCAGTCGAGGATCTTGGGGCGGCCGTCCTTGGTGGTGTGCTCCATGGCGACGATGACGCGGCGTGCGGAGGCGACGAGGTCCATCGCTCCGCCCATGCCTTTGACCATCTTGCCGGGGATCATCCAGTTGGCGAGGTTGCCGTTGCGGTCGACCTCCATGGCGCCGAGGATGCTGAGGTCGATGTGTCCGCCGCGGATCATGGCGAAGGACTCCGCGCTGGAGAAGTAGCTGGAGCCGGACAGGGAGGTGATGGTCTCCTTGCCGGCGTTTATGAGGTCGGGGTCCTCTTCACCGTCGAGGGGGTAGGGGCCGATGCCGAGCATGCCGTTCTCTGATTGCAGTATGACGTCGATGCCGGCGGGGACGTGATTGGCGATGAGCGTGGGCAGGCCGATGCCGAGGTTGACATAGAAGCCGTCGCGGAGCTCCTGTGCCACGCGGCGGACGATGCGCTCGCGCTTATCGTGTTCGCTGGGCGCGGGCATCAGGCGATGGCCTTTCGTCTGGTGCGGCGCTCAATGCGCTTTTCGTAGACCGCGCCCTGCACGATGCGCTGCACGTAGATGCCGGGGGTGATGATGTGGTCGGGGTCGATGACGCCGGGGGCGACGAGCTCTTCGACCTCGGCGATGGTGACGTGCGCGGCGGCGGCCATCATGGGGTTGAAATTCTGCGCGGTCTTTTTGTAGACGAGGTTGCCGAGGGTGTCGCCGCGCCAGGCCTTGACGAGGGCGAAGTCGGCGGTGAGGGCGCGCTCAAGGAGGTACTGCTTGCCGTCGAAGGTGCGGGTCTCCTTGCCCTCAGCGACGAGGGTGCCGACGCCGGCGGGGGTGTAGAAGGCGGGGATGCCGGCGCCGCCGGCGCGGATGCGCTCGGCCAGCGTACCCTGGGGAATGAGGTTGACGGTAAGCGTGCCGTCGATCGCTTGCTGCTCGAGGAGCTTGTTTTCGCCGACGTAGCTGCCGGTATGCGAGGCGATCATGCCGGCCTCAAGCATGAGGCCCATGCCGAAGCCGTCGATGCCCATGTTGTTAGAGATGGTGTGCAGGCCAGTGAGCTTGCGGCGGACGAGGGCGGCGATGAGGTTCTCGGGGATGCCGCAGAGGCCGAAGCCTCCCAGCATGAGCGTGGCCCCACTGGGGATGTCGGCGATGGCCTGGTCTGCGCTGGGGAACTGCTTGTTCATCGGGGTCGTTTGCAGGGTAACATTTTGCGCGGCTGAAACCTGGTGTATGAGGTCGGGGTGTTGGGCTATGATGCTGGACAAGTCAATTCGGCATGATGGCAACAGGTTTTGAACATTCATGGCGCAGCCCAGAGCTGAAGCAATGCGCCCAAAGCCTCCGGAGGTTGAGAAGGCGCGCGCGTTGGCTGATGTGTGCCTTGCTGTGCGGGGGTACGGCACAGGCGCAGGGTATACCGCTGCTGTTGCCGTCGGGCGTGGCGGCGGATGCGGTGGGCGATCTGTACATCGCGGATACGAACCGGCACCAGGTGTTGAAGGTGGATACCGGCGGCGCCATTACGGTGGTTGCCGGGACCGGGGTGCAGGGGTTCACCGGCGATGGCGGAGCGGCGACGCAAGCGGAGCTGGATTCGCCGATGGGCGTGGCGGTGGGCGCGGACGGAACTATCTATATCTCGGACACGCATAACCAGCGGGTCCGCGTGGTGGATGCGAGCGGCGTGATCCGGACGATGGCGGGGACTGGACGCGCTGGGTTTGGTGGTGATGGCGGAGCGGCGACGGCTGCGCTGCTGCATGCGCCGGGGGCGATGGCGGTGGGCGCGGATGGGACTGTCTATATTGCGGACACGGGGAACCAGCGGGTGCGATGCGTCCATGCAGGCGTGATGACCACAATGGCCGGCGATGGAGTGCAGGGGTTCAGCGGCGATGGAGGGCCGGCGACGCAGGCGGAGCTGGATGCGCCGAGCGGAGTAGTTCTGGATGCGAGCGGGAATCTGTATATCGCGGATATGCATAACCAACGAATACGGTTTGTGGATGGCGCGGGCGTGATTCATACGCTGGCGGGGAATGGTGCGAATGGGTTTGGCGGTGATGGTGGAGTAGCGACGCAGGCGGCACTGGCGCTTCCGCGCGGACTGAGCGTGGATGCGGCGGGTGATGTGATCTTTGCCGATAGCGGGAACCAGCGTGTGCGGATGATCTCGCCGAGTGGAAACATCACGACGATGATTGGCGATGGTACGCAGGGCTTTACCGTGGATGGCGCGACGGCGGCGCAGACGCAGCTGGATTCGCCGCGAGCGGTTGCGATTGCAGGAGGTGTGTTGGTGGTGGCCGACAGCGGCAACGGCCGCATACGCGAGGCGACGGCTGCGAACAGCGTGTACACGGTTGGAGGGCAGGGCGGCATGGCTGGGGCGACGGCGATCCTCAGCGCACCAAGTACTTCGATCTATGGCAGTGGCATGGCGGAGGTGACGATGCAGACGAACGGTGCTCCGGCGACAGGAACGATCACGCTGCTGGATGGGGCGAATGCCGTCAGCTCTGCCACGCTGAGTGGTGGAAGTGCAGCGTTTCCGCTGGCTGCTTTGACGGCGGGTGTGCATTCGCTGGCGGTGCGGTACAGCGGCGATGCGCTGCACCCCTCCGCGTTGAGCAATACGGCTGCGATTGTGATTGCGCCGCTGACGGTGACGGCAACGGCGAATACGATGACGCTGGCCTACGGGCAGGCGTTGCCGCCGCTCTCAGGGACACTGCAGGGCGAGCTGGCAGCGGATGCAGCGAACCTGTCAGCGAACTTTACGACGCAGGCGACTGCGGCTTCGGCGCCGGGGACGTATCCGATCGTGGCGACGCTGGGTGGATCGGGGGCGGGGAACTACACGCTGGTGCTGGCACCGGGGTCAGGCAACGTGATTATTTCGCAGACGCAGAGCGCTGTGAGCATTGCGGCATCGAGCGGCTCCGTCTATGAAGGCCAGCCGATCACGCTGACGGCGAATGTTGCCAGCACTACCACAGGCGTGCCGACGGGCAATGTCACTTTCTACGATGGGAACACGGCGCTAGGCAATGCAGTACTTGTGGGTGGGATTGCGAGCTTTACGACTGCGCCGCTGACCCTGGGCACGCACGCATTTGTCGCGGCCTACCGCGGCGATGCCGACTTTATGCCCGGCGCTACCGCCGCGCTGACGGAGAGTGTGCTGATAGTGCCGGACTTCAGCGTCAGTCCGACTGGGTCGAGCGAGCAGGCGGTCGATCCCGGTGGATCAGTGACGTTTAACTTTGCGGTGCAGGCGCAGGCCGGGAGCTTTCCCGGAGCGGTGCAGTTTGCGGTCACGGGTTTGCCGCCGGGGGCCACGGCTACGTTTGCGCCTTCCATCGTTATCCCAGGCGCAAATCCCACTAGCGTCAGCATGATGGTGAAGGCGCCTGCTACTGCGGCACGCACGGATGGCTTCTTCCCGGGCGCTGTGCTTGGCATGCTTCTATTGCCCTGGTTGCGCAGGAGGACGTGCCGAAGCGGCGCATGGTGCGGGCTTCTGTTGCTGGGCTGTATGGCGATGCTCGGCTGTGGCGTGCGGACCTCGACCAGCGTAACGCCTAATACTTACTCCATCACTGTAACGGCTTCCGGATCCAGCGTGACGAACACACTGCTGCAACATGCGACGACGGTTTCGCTCACGGTCAATTGACTTATCTTTTGCGGTGTCTTAAATGTTTCACAACCGACAGACAGGACTTTGTGACGGCAACGATGCTCCTAGGAGGAATTATTTCCCGAAAGGTGCAACGCCACCATGGGGCAGTATGTGGGCACGGTGAAGTGGTTCAATAACGTGAAGGGGTATGGTTTTTTAGGCCGTGAGGGTGAGCCTGATGTATTTGTGCATTACAGCGAGATCCAGGGGGATGGATATCGCACACTGAAGAGCAATGATCTGGTGAGTTTCGATATTGGGCAAGGAACGAAGGGGCCGCAGGCAGAGAATGTGGTCCGTCTTGCGAGCCTAACGGGAAGTGATGCCAGCATGACTCCAGAACGATAGTCTTCTGGAGGTTAATCCCATAATTCATTGAATATAGGTGGCTTATGGATTTCTTGGCCCCCCTTTGTGCGTGTGTCTTAGCATTCTCCTTCAGGCCAAACTCCTGCAATCTTTTTCATGCGGCGGTAATCTTATAGGTGAGGCGTATGAGCCGTCCTTGATCCATCCGGCAGACGGAGGGTCAAAGGGTAGAGGCTTCCGGCCTAGAGGAGTAGCACTTGCCATCGGTCGATAGCATGATCCAGCTGATTCGCATTGGCGAACAGCAAGGAGAGGCCAGGGGGGGCGCAAGCACCTGTTCGAGTGCGTTGGCGGATGGGCCGTGGACGCTGGATGCCGGTAGGCCGGGATATGGGCCGGGGGCGTCGATGTGGGACGTGATGCCGGCGGATGCGCCCCGACAGGGCGTACTGCCCCGTGAATATCGCAATCTGACCCAGGCAGAGCTGGACTTGCGCATACGAGCGGTGAAGCATGCGATGGGCGAGCGACTGTTGATCCTGGGACATTTTTATCAGCGCGATGAAGTGGCGCAATATGCGGATTTTATCGGCGACTCTTTTCAGTTGGCGCAGGCGGCGCGCTTGCGTCCGCAGGCCGAGGCGATCGTTTTCTGCGGTGTGCACTTTATGGCGGAGACGGCGGACATGCTGTCACGGCCGGAGCAGGCGGTCATCCTGCCGAACCTGGCGGCGGGCTGCTCCATGGCGGACATGGCGGAGCTGGACACGGTGGAGGATTGCTGGGAGCAGCTGGAGGCGCTGTACGGGACAGAGGCGGATGGCGAAGGCCTCGTGCCGGTGATTCCAGTGACTTATATGAATTCGTCAGCGGCGCTGAAGGCTTTCTGCGGCGAGCGTGGCGGCATCGTCTGTACCTCATCGAATGCGGTGAAGGTGCTGGAGTGGGCGTTTGCGCGTGGGCGTCGGGTGCTCTTCTTTCCAGACCAGCATCTAGGACGCAATACAGCGAGGGCCCTGGGGATTCCGCTGGAGGAGATGGCGCTGTGGGACCCGAACCAGCCGCTGGGCGGAAGCGATGCGCAGAAGCTGCTTTCGGCGAAGGTGCTGCTGTGGCATGGCTTCTGCTCGGTGCATAAGCGGTTTACGGTGGAGCAGATTGATGCGGCGCGTAAGCGGCATCCTGGCGTGCGCGTGATTGTGCATCCGGAGTGCCCGATGGAGGTAGTGGAGGCGGCGGATGAATCGGGCTCGACCGACTATATCGTGAAGGCAATTGCCGCGGCTCCGTCTGGTTCTGTATTTGGAATTGGCACAGAGATCAACCTGGTGCAGCGTTTGACGGGGCAATATCCGCAGCATACGATCTTCTGCCTGGACTCGATCATCTGTCCGTGTTCGACGATGTATCGCATCCATCCCAGCTATCTTGCATGGGTGCTGGAGGCGCTGGAGCGTGGCGAGGTGCTGAACCGGATTACCGTGCCCGAACAGGTAGCCGTGCCGGCGCGGGTGGCGCTGGAGCGGATGTTGAGCCTGCGGCCCGGCGCTACGCTGGACAACACGACGGTGACCGCGGCATGAAGCATGTGATTGTAGTGGGCAGCGGGATTGCCGGATTGATTGCGGCGCTGGAGTTGAGCCGGGGGGTTGAGGTCACTCTGGTGACCAAGGCAGAGCTGGCAGAGAGTAATACGCGGTGGGCGCAGGGCGGCATTGCGGCGGCAATGTTTGCTGACGACAGCGTGGCCGAGCACGCCGCCGATACTTTGCGCGCCGGAGCGGGGCTGTGCGATCGTGCTGCGGTAGAAGTGCTCTGTAGCGAAGGACCGCAGCGCGTACGGAACCTGATCCGGCTGGGGGTTAATTTTGATCGTCACGATGGCGAGTTGGCACGCGGGCTGGAGGCGGCTCACTCGCATGCGCGCGTGCTGCATGCAGGCGGAGATGCGACGGGGCTAAGCATCGAGATGGCGTTGGTGCGCGCGGTGCGTGCCGCGAATGTAAGCGTGCTGGAGCATACCTTTGCGTGCGATGTGGTGTTGCGAGACCAACGCGTGACGGGTTTGGACGTGCTGGATGCTGCGGGGAATCAGCAGCGGCTGGATGCAGATGCTGTTGTTCTGGCCAGCGGCGGCGCGGGTCAGCTTTTTCTGCATACGACCAATCCGGCGGTGGCGACGGGTGACGGTGTAGCAATAGCTTTGCGTGCGGGGGCGGTGTTGGCGGACCTGGAATTCTATCAGTTCCATCCGACGGCGCTGGCCATGCCTGGGACCTTCCTTATCTCGGAAGCGGTGCGCGGCGAGGGTGCGGTGCTGCTGGATGCGCGAGGAAACCGCTTTATGCAGGGCTTGCATGCGGCGGCGGAGCTGGCGCCGCGCGATGTGGTGGCGCGTGCCATTGCCATGCAGATGGCAGAGCAGGGAGGCTCGCCGGTCCTGCTTGACGCGACGGCGATGGGCGCGGAGTTTCTGCGTGAGCGCTTTCCCACGATCGACACAGCGTGCCGCATGCATGGGCTGGACTGGAGTCGTGAGCCAATCCCGGTGACTCCGGCGGCGCACTACTGGATGGGTGGGGTGCGGACGGACCTGTGGGGAAGAACATCCGTGCCGGGCCTGTTTGCCGTGGGAGAGGTAGCCTGCAGTGGCGTGCATGGCGCGAATCGGCTGGCATCGAACTCGCTGCTGGAGAGCTTGGTTTTCGCGTGGCGCTGCGCTGGCTTGCTGCTGGGTGATGCGTCGGTGCTAGATACGGGAGCAGCGTGGCCAGTGGGGTTCCAGAATGAGTTGGCTTTGGGTGTGGCTGAGGAGCCGAGTGGCGGAGTTGTAGAAACCGTCGATCGAGAGTATCTGCGCAGGCTGATGTGGGAGAGTGTAGGGATACAGAGGAGCGGCGAACGCCTGCAGGCGGCGCTGACCACGCTAGACCAGTGGGGTATGGCGGGAATGAGTACCGATGATCTGGAGACGGCGAACCTGCTCCAGCTTGCACGTGTTCTGGCTGCGGCTGCACTTGCACGCTGCGAGTCGCGAGGCGCGCACTTCCGCGAGGACTACAGGGAGACGAGCGATGCCTGGCATCGCTCACTGAGTTATGCGAGACGGGCGGCTGTGGCATGCCGGAGCTAATGCGTCCCAGCACCGAAGAGATTGCCCGCATCGTGCGCATGGCGCTGGATGAAGATGCTCCGTGGGGCGACCTGACTTCGCAGGCGCTGATTCCGGCGGATGCTCCAGTGAAGGCTCATCTTGTAGCGCATGAAGAGGGTGTGTTCAGTGGACAGGATATTTTTATCGCGGCGATGTCACTGATGGATCCCGGCGTGACCACGAGCTTTCGCGTGTCGGATGGAGAGAGCTTCTTCAAAAGACAGATACTGGCAGATGTTCAAGGACTGGCGCGGTCGATCCTACAGGCGGAACGTGTCGCGCTGAACCTAGTGCAGCGGATGTCCGGCATTGCGACGATGACGGCAAAGTATGTTGCTGCCGCGGCGGGGACCAAGGCGCGCATCGTGGACACGCGCAAGACAACACCAGGGCTGCGCGTGCTGGAACGTTATGCGGTGCGTTGCGGTGGCGGGCACAACCATCGCTTCTCACTATCTGACGCAGTGATGGTGAAGGACAACCATCTGGCTACGTTGAAGACGGGGAATTTAACCGAAGCATTGCGAACAATGCGCGAGCGGCTGCCGCATACGGTGCACGTCGAAGTCGAAGTGGATCGTCTCGAACAGATCGAGACTATTCTTGCGGCAAGGGTCGATACGATCCTGCTGGATAACTTTTCCGCTGAGGATATGCAGACCGCAGTACAGCAGATCAAGGGTAGGGCATTGGTGGAGGCTAGCGGCGGCATCACGCTGGGGCGCATTGCTGAGATTGCCGCGACTGGTGTGGACATTATCTCCGTGGGCGCACTAACTCACAGCGTGCGCGCGTTGGATATTGGCCTCGACATGCAGTGAACCGCGGAAACATACGAGCGAAATGGGATAGGTGGGTGTGCCGAATACCAGTTCTTCTTCATCCCCATCTCCCTTGCTCGGATTACGAGAGAAGTCTAACTCAGTCTGGTAGAGCTTTCGGCAAGCAGATCATCTGCATCCGTAGCGGGAAGCGATCATTCAAAATATTTCAATAACAGGAAATAGACATCTGACGGATAGTCATTGACTTGATCGGTATCCAGGCACAACGTATGCTACTTGCCGCCGACAATCCGGAGCTTGGAGGTCGTCGTGTGATCGGGTACGAGGACTAGGAGCGGGTTAAGACCCGGCTTGCGCATCAATCGATTGAGCGGTTACCCTTCCCGGTCTTGGCCGAAAAACCGAGAAGAGTTGCCATGGGCCCAGTCCGGCAATATTCAACGGCACATTCGCACCACGCGACTACTCGCTTTGCTGAACGGTTTGCGCCACAGATCGCGATGGCGACGGCGTAGATTCAGTCAGACCAGCGCGAGCTCAGCAAATGTTTCGCGGATTCCGTCTTCGAGTCGCGTAAATTTAAGGTCGCATCCGGTAGCTTGCAATGCCGTCAGATCTGCTTCTGTGAAGTGCTGATAGCGGGCATCGAGATCAGCGGGGAAGGGAACGTATTCGATTTGCGCTTCGCCATGGACCTTCATGAGCGCCCTAGAGACCTCGTTAAATGTTCGCGCCGAGCCGGTTCCTGCGTTCACGATGGCGTGGAAGTTCTTAATCGTCGCGCCGCGCGCCGGAGCATATGGCCCGATCTGCGCAAAGTACATATTCAGCCTCGCTAGATCACGCACGAAAATGAAATCTCGTCGTTGCTCGCCGTCGCCATACCCACCGGATCCCCGGAACAGTTTTACTTTGCCGGCTTTCCGTATCTGGTCGGAAAAATGATGTATGACTGAAGCCATCCGTCCCTTGTGGCCTTCACGCGGCCCGTAGACATTGAAATAACGCAATCCGACGACCGTGATGGGCAGGGACTCCGCGGCCATTTTATGGCGCACATAGTGGTCGAAGGCGAGCTTAGAGAAGCCGTAGATATTCAGTGGTTTCTCATTCTCCAGTGTTGGGGCAAAGTGCCCCGGACCACTCAGGCCATAAACAGCAGCGGTGGATGCATAGACCAGTGGCGCACCAGCTGCTATCGCAAAGCCCAATAGATCTTTTGAAAAGTTGAAATTGTTGTCCATCATGTAAACGGCGTCATCGACGAGCGTGTTGGAGCAGGCGCCTTGGTGCAAGATAGCCTCGACGTGGGAAGTCCCTAGCGACCTCTCTTTGATTGCCTGCCGAAATTCACGCTTGTCCATGTAGTCCGTGAAATGCGCCCCATGAAGGTTGAGTAATTTCCGAGGGTCGTTCAAGTTATCGACGACAAGAATATCGGTGATTCCATGCCGATTTAGCTCATGAACCAGATTGCTGCCAACGAATCCGGCGCCGCCCGTTACGATATACATCTGTAATCTCCCGAAAGTGAAAACGCTTTTGACGCCGAGCTTTCACTCTCTAACATGTGATCCAATTGTTGCAAAACCAAATCAGGTGACACTTCGCGCATACAGCCGGCATGTTGGCACGGGGCAAAGCTTCTGCCGTCGTAACACGGACGGCATGCGTAGCCTTGTCCTCCCCAAAGGCCCACAACCCTTGGCCTGCGTGGAAGGAAATTGCCTGGATCAGTCGGCCCAAAGATGCCAACCAAGCGGGCATGACTCAATCCTGCCAGATGCATCGGACCCGTATCGTGCGAAACCACCGCGTCGCAGGTATCGCAAACACTGATTACTTCCGGAATAGAAAGCTTCCCAATCAGGCCCGTGACTGTAAGATCGCTGAAATGTGGAATGACCCAGAGATCCTCAGGCCCTCCCAGCAGGACAACTTCCCACTGTCTCTGAAGCATTTTCTCCGCCAGAGCCAAATACGAGTCAATAGGCCACCGCTTCAGCGTCTGCTGATCGCGAAGATTCGAGGCACCTCCAGGAACGATAGCAATTCGCCGTGCCGCGCTCTTTCTCTGCAAAGGGGAATCGGGCAATCTGTCGGGTCTTAGCGGGGCCAGGCTACCGCTTCGACAGTCATCCGCGGTATCAAGCAGGATGCGCGAGAATTCATCGGTATAGCTTCGTCCGGGAAGCAGGGTGGCACTCCTTGTGCGGCGCGAAAGAATCACCCGGCGGCGGGCTCGAACGGGCAGAGTGAGAGCTAAATAACGGCGATCATAATAGAGTATCGCGCACAGATCGTATTGCCGCAACAACAGCTTTTTCCAGATCGCGGCGATGCTGCACGCCCGCTTCCAAAGGTTGCCCTTCAGGATCGCCGCTTCATCTACAGGATGCAGTTTGATCCACGGATAGCACTCCAACAGCGGCTGGACGACCTTGCCGCAGATCCATTCAACTTCAAATCCCTGCTTATATAACTCGAATACACCCGGGATGACCATGATGGCGTCCCCGATGGCGCCCAGCCTTACGACGAGCACTCTTTTGGCGCCCAATTTAGCCTCCGGAAGGTCGATACACGCGTCGTCATTTTGTAAGAATGCGGTCGAAAGGGATCAGGGCAGTGTTTCGCATTACCCTTCTAGTTGCCTGTAAAACATCTTCGACCGAAATGTCCCACATGCACGCGCTCTGCTTTTCCGCCGTGCAGTTCTCAGGGATGTGCCTTCGATAGCTATTAATGCAAGGGCTACAAGCTTGTCGGCTAGTATATACATACGTTGCCCGTGGTCCTACAGGAGCCCAGCAGGCCGGCGTATTCGGGCCAAACAGACCCACAGTTGGAACTCCCATGGCGGCTGCGAGATGCATGATGCCGGTATCGGCACTGACCAGAAGATCGCAGCGGCATAGTAATGCACAAGTACGCTCCAAGCCTCCCAGATCTACTGCCTCTATCACTTTTCCAGTAAACAGCTCTTTGAATTCCTGCATCAACGGCCGCTCGTTCGCTGAACCAGTCAGCAGAACGGTAACACTGGGGTGGATCGTTCCAAAAGCTTTGGCAAAATCCGCAAAGCGTCTGATCGGCCAGCATCGATACTGAGCGCTGGGCCCTACGCCAAGATGTATTGCGACGACTAGGTTCGCGGCATCTGAACCAACATGAATGGGCCACCATTCCTCCAGCCAATCTTCTGTATGTGAAGAGATGGGGAGCGGTGCCGTCATCGCCGATTGTGAAAGGCCACAGTCCAGAACCTGGCCAAGCTGGATGAAAGCACTCCACATGGAATCGCCCTCGTGCAGCGGAATCGTATGCGTGAACATTCGCCACCGGTTACTTTCTCCGGAAGGTATGAAGCCAATTCGAATAGGAATGGATGTGGCTCTACAGAAGACGGAAGTCAATAACGAATGTTGTTCAAAATCGACGATTGCGTCGTATCTCTGCCTTCTCACCGAGAGGAGGATTTGCAGCGCGATTTTTAGCCCATTGACGGAAGGCGAGTACCGGAAAACCCTACTGCTTTTTCTACCCAGCGTCATGACATCTTCAGTTCGATCTTCCACCAAGTAATCAATGACAAGCTCGGGGTTTCTTTCCAGTAGCTTATCCGCAATCGAACGGGCCAGAACGGCTTCTCCCAGACCGCCAAACTTGATGACAAGAATCCGATTCGGTCGCAGCTCTGCGACCCGGGCTTTTCTCTGCGGAAGGAGCCGCACCGCAAATGCCGCAAGCATTTCGGTGATCGCATGAATTGGCCTATATCGGTAATTGAAAATTGTCATGAAAGCTTCCGCAAGGTATCGCCTGAACCTGGTAAGTAGCCGATGGAGGTACTCCCTTTCATTTTAACGTAACCGAAAACTGCCCGGCGGAGTCCCATACGCTACCTCCTTCCCAAGGAGGCTGCCCAAATGAGCAGGTATGCGTTGCTAGGGTGTAGATCATTGCAAAGCATTGAATATAGAGAGGTACGAGTCTGCCACCGTCCCTCCGTGGATACGCCTGCCTCTAGGCGGAGTGTCACGTATCTCGCGGCCATCCGAGTGCAGAAATCGGCATTGTGGCTCAAGTCTTGACTTCCATCGAGGCCACGAATTCCAAATTGGTGGCCAGATATCGCATAGGCGTGTATTCAGTGGCTATTTGATCGAACCTCTCAAACGCACGAAAACTCGGAATTGAGATGCGATTCTTTGGTAATAGACTGCGGTACCACATGTCCAGAATACGCATATTGTTTTCGGATAACAAACGCTTCAACATATGCGGTGTATACAAGCGATTGTGATAGTTGTCGCCTTGCCGCCGCGCTACAAACTGGGTCCAAGAGAATCTTGTCGGAAGATGGAAGCAGAAGAAGAGCCCTTGTGGCTTCAACACCCGGGCTATCTCGCGGAGCGAAGCCTTGTCATTGGCGACATGCTCGAGCACGCCAAAACTAAGCACAATATCAAAACTGTCGTTGGTGAAGGGGAGCGTCGATTCGTGAACCAACGGAACAACAGAGATACCGAATTGCTGATGGATGGGGACATCCTGGCCAAACGCCGAGTCGCCCCAATCGGAAACGATATCGCAACTTGTCAGCTCGCCTGGTTTTAGATCTCCTATCAGCTTTGTGATGTGTCCCTTGCCACAGCCCCAGTCCAAAAGAGAAAGAGTGCCAAAACTTTTCTGAAAATGCTGCTCGGCGGCTAATTTAACGAAGTGCGTCAAATAGAGCAGCGGGTACTGGCCTGAGGGGTTCTGTAAGAAGCGATGGGAGGGGTACCGAGCTCCTATTGCGGTGAGATCGGCATCCAACGGCCAATCCCCCCCGAAGGCTTTCCGCCGCAGCTTCTTCATTGCAGTTTCCAATTCACTCATCGCAGTAGCATGCTCTTTCTCATAGCGCTTTATCGGCGTCGCCAGGAGTCCCCGATGGATCTCTTCCACGCTCAGATCGCTTCAAATGTTGGATCACTCGAAGGTAGGATTCTGCGAACGCATCCCACGACCTCAATTGTGCGAACTGCTGGCCCGCCAGCCGGATCTCTTCATATGCATTAAAGCGCGCAAGTACTTCTAGCGCAAGTTTTGACAATGCCTCCGGCCCGTGCGCCATCAGGCATTTTCCTTCAAACTCCGCCAGGTCGTTGGTCGAAGGAGTTGTCAGCAGCAAGGCGCCGTTGGCCATGGTTGCGAGTGCGGAGCCACGGCGCAGGCTCACACCATCAGGGAAAGGCAGCAGTGCAACACGTACCCTTGCAAGCAACTCGGCCACATCTTTGGCGGGGTGATCTAGCATAACATTCCCCCCCAGCTCTTCCAGGCGCTGCTGCATAGCCTTCCAAAACTCTTCGTGCCCAGGAATGATTCGCCCTATCACGCAGACTTTGATCTTTCGCTCAGCCTGGACGGCTTCAATAATGGATATGAACTCGTCCAGTCCCTTGAATCGATCAATAAGACCAAAATAGGCGAGGTCAATATCCCGTTCGCGCGACTCGGCAATTGGAATCTGGCTGCTGATCAGATTCACGTTGGACTTGCGCTTCAGCCAGGGAACAAACCTACAGGCCAAACTGCGCTCGTACTCGGCCGTAAAGACGACCCAATCGGCGAACAAAAAAAACAGGCACGAGCTCAGCTTCCCAAGCAGACTCGCTCTCGAAAACTCGTGCAGTGAAACAATACATTTCGTTCGTCCTATTACGAGGGGCAGTAAATGCGGCACAATACTCTTCTTGTAACCCATCGAGGGGTACAGAATGTTGACGACCTCGGCACGACAGGCACGGATCTGCCTGGCATAGGATGGCAGCCTCAGCAACGACCAGTTGGTACGGTGGAACAGAGAAACATCCAGGCCCTTCTTCGCCAACGCGCCGGCGAGCAGCACCGCGCCCTCTCCAACTCCGCAGACCTCTGGAGGCAGCGATCCTGTAACGATCAAAACAGAATTCGATCGCACTTCCCCCCCTAAAGTCCCTGATTTTATGTTTTGGATAACGGATTCGTTCATTCGGTTCGGTTCCCACCGGCAAGTCCGCCGGCCATTGCAGGTGGTTTCGCTCTGGGGATAGCGGCGAGAAAACGCCAACGGCGCCTTTTTGCAGTACCGGGGGCCGAGTTTATGGCTACCGCCGCGGTACACAGTGCCACAACGATGCAGAATGTTCCCCCTACAGCGAGGCTGCCTACGAGGTAGGCAGCAAGTGTTCCAGACAACGACATGAACATGGAGACGGCAATGTTCTTGATGGCTGGTTCTGCGGTTGTACTCCTCGCATCGAGCCACAACTTTCGCAGCAAATAGCCGACCAGCAGAGAGAATGATCCGAGTCCCAACACACCGCAGCTGGCCAATAGAGAGGCAATCGTATCGTGGGTGGGAGGGCTGGTCCAACCGATGCCGAGGATAGGATACTGCAAGAAGTATTGATAATCGATCACTACCATCGTCCAACGTTCCAGCGCTGAATACGATGTGGCCTTGTCAATTAGGATGACCTGGAGAAACTCCCGAAAGGTTGGAAAAGCCGCGAAAGCCAAACCGCCGACGATTGCAAATAGCGCCAGAGCAGCCATAATTCGGCCCCGCGCCCTGTGAAGCCCTGCGACGCCGAATGGCAACAGCAGGCATAACACCGCGAATCCAACATAGCCCGTCGACGACGTCGAGAGAATCAGAGTCAGTAGCAGAAGTCCGCAAAGGATATAGTCCCGGGTCTTCCCAAATAGCGGCGTCTTGGCCACAAGCGGGATCACGACTAACGGCAACATGCTGATTAGCGTGATCGCCAGCGTGCTTGGTTCCAGGGAAACGGAAGATACCCTACGGAGGGCTACGTTATCCAGAATCGCATCGTACCCCCCGGCATTGGGCGAAGCGCTATTATTGAAGATCATGTAGGGATAGGGAATATTAATCAGGAATAGAATTGCCTGAAGGATGCCCCAGAGACAGATAAACGCTCCCGAGACAAGGTAAATCCGAACGGAATTGTAGAACTGTTCAATCCCTGTGTTCCTTTGAGCAATCGAGAACGCTACCATAGCGACAAGAATGAGCCCCAGATACGCGCGGACGCGGCCCAGGCTGAAAACCAGTGGGTCGAGAGTCGCGGTCAACGATCCATTCGATGGCACATTGATCTTACCGTTGATCAGAATGGGCATGAACATCGATGCGCCACAGATGACCAGGAACAATAGATAGTACAGGAACGCCGTTCGCATTCTCCGGTCTAGCCGGAATCGCCCTCCAAGCAGGACAGCATAGCAGTTGCGAGAAATGAGCAGAAAACCGAACAGAAGGAACGGCTGAATTCCCGATCCCGCATCGCCTGACCCGCTGTTCAGAACAGAAGTGGCAGAGAAGGGGATAAAGAAAATGGTGAGGACATACAGTCCGCGCGGGTAGAAGAGGAAGAGCAACAGCCCAAGCGGAATCAAAATATATCCTATGGGCGTGATTTCCATGAAACAGGCACTCCCACAGTGGATTTTCCAGGTGAGGCGGAGGGGGCATCCCGATCAATGATCATCCGCCAACCTTCTTTTGCTGCCGAAAGTCGCAGCAGCCATTTCGATCGTTCAATATGACGCACCAGAAAAGCCAGCGTTGATCTAGCCTGCTCAAACCAGTACCAAGAGTGCGCCTGCCAGTTGGGCAGATATTTGCGCACAAAGTAGATCCGGTTCCGGATCGCATAACGCGATAGGAAATCTGACGTAGCTCCAGTTAGCGAGCTGACTTTGTGCCAGAGGCGTGCGCCGGGTACATACCACATGCTGATGTTGTTTTTCATGCACCGATAAAGAAAGTCAACGTCATCGTGGTAAACAAAGTACTTGCTATCCATGAAGCCAGTTCGCTCGAACACGCTTGAGCGGATCATGAGACAGCACGTCGGCGTATAAGTGACCCGGCGAGGTTCATCGAATTGACCGCAATCGGTCTGACCTTCGCCGTCGTGCCGGGTTAGATAACCAAGCAATGGTACAAAATGCCCTCCGGCGCACCAAATCTGGTTGGCTGGCTGATCAAAATACATCTTTCCGGTCGTCAAATCGCAGCCGTGATGCTCGAAGCCTTCTCGCAACTGCTCCAGAAGATCCGGCGCCAGAATTGTATCGTTATTCAGCAACAGGACAGCGTCGCAACCATCAGCGAGTGCGGCGCGAATTCCCTGGTTGTTCCCCTCTGCCACCCCCAGGTTCCCGGTGTTCGCGATGACGCGAATACGGGGATCGATGCACTGCGATATCAGTGCAACCGATTCGTCCCGGGATGCGTTATCGACGACGTAGAGCAGAAACTCTCCAAACGTTTGCGAAAACACGGTTTGCAGGAATTCGGGAAGAACCTCAGCACTGTTGTAAGTGACCGTGACGATGCCGATACACCGGATCTTATCCATGCATTAACCTCCGGGACCGCAATTCCTCCAGGGACCGGTCGTAGCCATTGGAGACGGGCGCACTCTCGGACGCCCATTCCAAGAACTTGTGCAGACCGGTAGTAAACGTCCGGTAGGGCGCACAGGAGAGCAATCCGCGGAGTCGTGTGACATCGGCACATCCATGCCGTATATCGCCGATGCGGAACTCGCCTGTAATTTGGACTTCTGAGTCGCTGCCGAAGAATTCCACGATCTCGCGTGCGACCTGCATCACGCTGGTGCGACTGCCGGAACCGACATTGATGGCGTACGTGCCAACCAGCGGCGTTTCGACCGCACGGCATGTGGCTTCGACGACATCGTCGATATACACGAAATCGCGGCTCTCCAGACCATCTTCAAAGATATGGATGGGGCGATCGAGCCGGGCAAGATTGGAAAAGATAGCGAGAATGCCAGTGTATGGATTGGCAAGCGACTGACCGGGACCAAAGACATTTTGATAACGTAGAGCGATCGAGGTGATCCCGAGGGTGCCTCCCATCAGAAGGATCATCTGCTCCTGTACCTGCTTGGTGAGCCCGTAAAAGGATGCTGGAGCGAACGGTGCAGATTCCGTCGTCGGAACTGTATGCACTGTCTCGTCACAAATCGGACAAGTGGGGTCAAACAGACCGGCTTGCATGCTTTCCGCACTGCGTGGACCGGGATAAACAATCCCATGTATGAGGCATTCGTAGGCACCTTCCCCATAGATTGCACGCGAGGATGCAACCACCAGCCTCTCGACCTTGGACGCCTTCCCATTGGCCAGTAGGTCAAGCAGCAGCGCGGTTCCGGTGAGATTCGTGCGATTGTACCCAGCAACTTGATACATCGACTGCCCTGTACCAGTCTCCGCCGCCAGATGCACGATGCACTGAACATGTTCGACGGCAGTCTTTAAGGTCGCGTAATCCGCAACGTCTCCCCGGATCAGCGCAACGCTTTTGTGGAGGTCGGCGGGCAGTTCCTGCGATCCGGAATGCACTTGGGGCAGAAAATTATCCAGCACAATTATTTCGTGCCCTTGAATCAACAACCGTCGCACCAAATGGGTGCCGATAAAACCAGCTCCGCCTGTGACGAGAATTTTCAAACCTGCAGCCTCTTGATTCGTTCCTGCACAGGTTCCCCCGATATGCCGGGAATAGCTATGCCAGGGACGCATGCAACCTGTAGAACTTGGAACGCTAAGTCTGCTTTTCGAATGGGATAGCTTCCTTAGATATACTATCGTGTATACACTGGTTCGCCAAGGCTAATAGAGCAATCCGTGTTTTGATATACCCTTTTTGCTGATTTGTGTTCGGTTTCCGACCACCGCTTCCGCGGTGTGGACGGGTGTAGGTTCGCTGATAAGCTAAGAAGATTCAGCGGTCAATCTGCAATTTGCTGAGCACACCGGGTGCCCGGCTGAAATGGTGGTCCAATTCCGCCGATGAAGGGGATGATTGTCTTTGAAGAGGCTTGGCTTTACCTTCATCAAGAACGCTCTCGCCAACATCATCCGGGGCGGTGCCTCGGCGGTGGTCGCCCTCGTCCTTCCCCATTTTCTCACCCACGATCTGACAGTTTCTCAATACTCGGCATGGGTGCTGATGTTGCAGATTTCGGCTTGGTCCAATTATCTGGATTTCGGTTTGCAAACAGCGGTTGCTCGTCATGTAGCCCAGGCGATGGAACGGCGCGATTGCGTGCTGCGGGATCGAGTCATCAGCACAGCGTTTCTGCTCCTGCTCTCTGCTGGTGTTCTCGCTTTGTGTATTGCTTTTGTCGTCGTCTGGAAGATGCCAGCGCTCTTCCCCAACGCGCCACTTCCACTGATCGGCGAACTGCGAGGCGGTATCCTGATTCTCTCCGTCTCGGCCGCTTTACTGCTGCCGCTCTCTACGTTTACCGGAATCCTCGTTGGACTGCATCGCAATGAATTCCCAGCGCTGGCCATCGGCGGCACCCGTCTTTTGGGGGCAATTGGTGTTCTGGTCTTAGTTCGGTCTACACATTCGCTGGTCTGGCTGGCGCTTTGTCTGGGTATATTCAATTTGGCCGGCGGTATCCTGCAGTACGGCTTCGCTCGGCGGCTGCTTCCCGACATGCATATTCGCGTGCATCTGGTCACATGGCCCATTACACGTACTCTGATGCACTACTGCCTTGGGCTAACTGCATTTACTTTTGCAATGCTTCTTGTGAGCGGACTCGATCTGACGATCGTGGGGTACTTCACGTTTAGCGCCACCGGTTATTATGCGATCGCCTCGACGATCACGGGACTCCTTGTCGGGATCAGCAGTTCCATCTTCAGCGCGATGTTGACACCCTTGGTGGTGTTGCAGGAGCGCCAAGAGTACTCACGTATTCGCGACCTGGTGCTCGACAGTACCCGTTTGGGAAGTTATGCAAGTCTGACTATTGTCATTTTTGCAATTCTTGCCGGCAAGACCTTGCTCAGATTGTGGGTGGGTCCTCAATATGCGGTGCAGGCGTTGCCTATCCTGGAAATCTTGTTATGGGCACAGGCTATCCGCCTTACCGGCAGCGCGTACTCGGTCGCACTTGTTGCCACCGCTCAACAGAATTATGGTATTGCCGCGGCTCTTGCCGAAGGGTTCACTAATCTTCTGGCCAGTATTCTCGGAGCGTATCTTTTCGGACCGATCGGCGTGGCCTGGGGAACGCTCATCGGTGCGATCTGCGGGATTCTGTGGGCTGCGATCTGGGTGATGCGAAGGGCCAGGGAAATTCCCGTCCATAGCTCGACATTCACAATAGAAGCCGTACTTCGGCCGCTGTTCTGCTTTCTTCCGTTACTGCTGTATATCGTGGTTCGTAACAAGCTGCATCTTTCGCTCGAATACTCGATAGGCGCGATGCTCACGAGTTTTCTTCTCCTTCTCTGGGCCGGTCGAATTCCGCGAATTTCATTCGGGAAGGAGCACCTCAATCAGGCAGCGTAGGAGGGTTGGTTCGTTGCGCGCGTTGGGGAGTCTGCGGTCTCGGAGGGGGGCGGTATAAGCGGTTGAGGGTACCTCAAATACCCGGCGAATACCCATTCGAGTAGGTTGGGTTACCATTGTTGTTGACCTCGAAGAACAAGGATGAAAGAATTAAATTTCTTGCCTATTTAGGGATTTCATGGCTATCGAAACGCAGATGCATAGGAGTGAACTGATGGCCCAAGAGAAGCCTATGCTGGATTTCTCTGATCCCATCCAATGGGAGCGACTTCCCGGGTGTCCGCTTTGCGGAGATACTCGCTCCCGCAGCACAATAACTGCTAGTGATCGTCACTATGGCAATCCCGGCATCTTCACGTTTGTCGAATGCGCCTGCTGTGGTGTGTATTTTTTGAATCCTATGCCGACTATGGCCTATTTGTCCACCGCATATCCGACTGATTATTACGCTTATAATTTCGCAGCACCAGATTCAAGCAAGCGTTTCATGAAGAAGGTGAAGAGGTGTCTCCGCATTCTGCTTTATTTTCACTTGGAAACCAAAGATCCCAAATTTCTGCAGCCTGGACGATTGCTGGATGTGGGTTGTGGGAATGGTTTCTTTCTGAAACCCATGAAAGAAAAGGGATGGGAGGTGCATGGGGTGGAGCCTGACAATGTTGCCGCGGAGCGGGGACGGCGAGAGGGCCTTGATATCATTACGGGGTTCATTGACCAAGCTCATTACCCCTCGGAATATTTTGACTATGTAAGGAGTAATCATACATTTGAACATGTCCGCAATCCCAGAGAACATCTGAAAGAAATACGGCGCATTATTAAACCGACGGGCTACCTATTTATTGGATTACCGAATATCAGGAGTCTCGCTGCTCGAATATTTGGCAGATACTGGTGGTATTTATGTCCTCCCGTGCATCCGTTTGGCTATTGTCCAGAGACATTGGGGCAGTTGCTGGCCTCTGAAGGGTTTCGTGTCGAACGAGTATCATACAACTCGAGATTTGCTGGTATCTTTGGCAGTCTGCAGAGTTATGTGAATAGAAACAACGGAAGGCTGGCAGAGGATGGATTCATGGTCCGCAATCCCGTGCTTATGCTGATTGGCCACTGGGTTGCACGGGCGACGGATTTGTTGAAAGTTGGCGATTGCATCGAAATAATTGCCCGGCCGCAGTAGTTTCGTGCTGATTGTTTTTCGTGCTGTTTTATAGTCTTAACAGTTGGGCACCGCCAGCCTTCTTCGCGCGAATTGCCAGTTGAGCGGGCAAGCATCCGCGATCTCGATTCTTAGCGCTAGTGTAGAATTGCTTTCAAGTATTCTATTTTCCATACGCGTCAATATCTTATTGATGCTACTAAAATAAATTTTGTCCAAGGGTAATCGTCTTAATATGGAACACCAGCAACTCGGCAACCAGAAGGGCGAGATTGAGTTTCGCCGCAAGCTCGTTCGTCATCAAATAGAAGACGGAAAGGTCTTCGACGATTATTTCGACGGTAGCGCTACCAAAGAGATACTTCGAGACCGGATGGCGGAGACCAAGTCGGGGATGACGCGCCTTGCAGAGGCGGGCGTACCGCTCTCCCCTTACCTGGAGATTGGAGCGGAACGGGGCCAGCGTTCCCTGGTGATGGAAAACGACATGAACGCCAGGGGCGCGGCGGCCGATATTTCGGCCGACATGCTGCGAAGCTGTGATTATTACAAGGCCATATTTAACTGCGCCAACCTTCCTTTAAGAGTCTGTTGCGACGCGAATAACCTGCCGTTCCAGTCCAATTCCATTCCCTTCGTGTTTTGCTATGAAACCTTGCACCATTTCCCTTCGCCTACGCCGATTGTTGCTGAGATTTATAGGGTACTGCGGCCAGAGGGGTATTTCTGGTTCGATGACGAGCCATACAAGCGCGTTCTTCACTGGAATCTTTACGACGGTGGAAAGGGGCACAATACAGAGGCTGTGAAACGGGGCACCTTCAGGAAAGCAATGGACCGCCTGTTCGCGAGGATGGCATGCAATGAGGTGGAACATGGGATCATTGAGAACCTTGATATCCCGACGGGTGAGTGGAAACAGGCGCTTTCCTTGTTCACAAAAAGGGATGTGTGGTTGCAGCCGACTCAGCGAATTAATTTCAAAGCAAAGCTGTTCGACTCGTCTTCTTCTCTCAAGTACCTGATCGCGTATCTGCTGGGTGGAAGAATCACCGCTTTGTGCCAGAAGGGTCCAGGCTTAGAGCGTCCAGTTGCGTCGATCACCGAAGCCCTGATTTGTCCTTCGTGCCGATTGTCTGGGAAAGAGATATCGCTTCGGCAGGAAAATGATGCGTCTTTCGTCTGCTCGGAATGTCACAGACATTACCCGGTGGTCAATGGCGTAGCATTCGTATTCGAATATGGAAAACTCAGGGAGCTGTATCCGGAAGTCTTTCAGTCGCTAGAGGCGGATGGCGTAAACGTACAGTCGTAGTTGAAGGGGACAGGATTTCAATCTTCCAATGCGTGACGGCCGGCACGAGTTACGAGCGTCGATAAATTAGTGTTAGAAGCATCCCTGATTTTTCAGATCACAGTGCATGGAAATTCTGTAGGGATTACACAACCAAATCTGAGAAAGAACCTATCTCGGACGGCTTATAGACCAGCACGGGTTATCTATGAACTGTTTTGGTTCATCACTAATTACGGATGGAATCGGACTGACACTACGTCGCCCATCACCTCGCAATTTCCGCAGAATGCTGACCCAAGCGGTTTTACCTCCGCATGGGTAGCATCAAATGCTTTAGCAAGCCAATTCCAGCCAACTGTCTTCAGGGCTCGATCATAGTCTACGAATATAAGGCTTCCTGACTGCATGGTGAGGGACTCATAGGGTATGGTTTTTAGGTGCGTGAAACGGCTCAAATGGATTGCAGTTGCTGAAATAACATTTTCTTGATTCCATTTGATCTCCTGATCGGCAGAGTACACCAGAACCAGCCGCGAGCGCATATTAGGGTCAGGTTCATAGAATGTGGCGGATCCGAACATTCCTATATCTTGGATGTATAGCTCTTTGTTGGGACTTGTCGTAAGCTCTGCCTTGATTTCCGGGCTTAATGCCATAGAAGAAAGAGTCTTCTCTGCTGCTATCCTCTCCAGATAGATATGAGCAAATCCGGTACTGGCAATTGCAAGGAAGAGTGTAGTGAGAATGAATCTTTTTGCACGATCGCTTGGAAACAACGAGAATATCCCTGATGCCGTTAATGCAGAAATTCCAATCACCACAGCAATAACGAAGCGCGGTTCAAGTACGGACGAATTGAACCAAGCTAGCAGAAAACCAAAAAGCGGTAGCGCGGTGATGGCAACAATAAAGACCTCATCGGGTTCCAATTGCGTAATAGTCATGCTGCGCAGTCGGTATATGGATGCCCAGAGAGCTACGCACACGCAGATGAGGACAACGGCAAAAATGACCCTGTCAAGGGTCCCTGAGTGGTTCGAAAGTACCCAGAGATAAGTCCACCCGATTGCCTTCAGCTTCAGCATGTTCCATGAACCATAAGCGCTGTGAAACTCTCTCGCGGCTTTCATAAATGGGAGGACAAAGAGAATTCCCGCCGCGCCTGCTCCAATTGTCGCGAACATTGGAAAGTCGAAGCGTCTTACTTTCAGAGCCCTGAAGAGTTCCGCGATGCATAATGGAATAAGCAGAAGAATGCCAAAATAGTGGGTATTGAGAGCGACGGTTATAGAGAGCGCCAAGATAACAAGCGCTATCGTTCGCCCTTTCTCGCGGCGCACGGCTGTCTGCCAACTGACCATCGCAAGGCCAAATAGACCAAGCATCAGACCGTAAGGGCGGCCTTCGATCGAGTAGTGTGGTGTGCAGGTAAATGCAGTGAACCCGAGAGCGAAGAGCGCTACCCGCTCTGTGGAGATTCTGCGAAGAAAGACGAAGAGGCAAACTTGCATCAGTAGAACGCCGAGAATTGAAGGCAGTCTAATCGCAAACGCGTTCACACCGAAGACGCGAATAGCAGCATGTGCGATAGCATGGTAGGCAAATGGATCGAGCGCAACGGGGTAGTTGCGTTGTATATCAAAAAGTTGCCGAATGCTTGGGGCACTATCTGTCCAAACTTCATAAAACTCATCTCCTGCTAGCAGTTTGTAATGAGACCAGAGAAGTGAAAATGACCCACTTATCAGCAATAAGGCAATCGCCGGCAAGGGTAATCTCGAGAATGTAAGATTTCGCTGCGCCATAACAGACGATTGCCGTAACGAACTGCTTGCAGGATTCATAAAGTCCCCCACGCCCCTTAGTGAAAGATATGAAAAATGTGCGACCATGTCGCCCGTCCTGGAAACTGCGACTGGCCCAATCCGGGTAGATGCTGCGACTGTGGGAGGGTTGGCAAAAAGAATCTCTCCAATTGCGGGATGCGGATGAAGAGCAGCAGGCAAATCACGACGGCAGTGGCCGTGAAGGATGCCATCAGCATCGGCTCGCGATAAAGTGTCTCCGGGTTTTGTACAGCGCTCTCGGGTTTAAAGGCGAGCTTCAAATAAATGGCCATTGTTAGCGCGATCAGCGGAAAAGCGAGAATTAGCTCCACGCGGTACCGGATGATAAATGCACCTAAAAACAGCATTGCAGCCGAAGCATAAAAGAGTACCGAGACCAGAAGCGACTCCGGCGTGTAATGCTTAAACGAGGCGCGGTACGCGCTCGCCACTTTGTGGTCACTTATTTCAGATAACTCGCTAAAACGCTTTAGCGCCATGAAGTAGCAGCCAATCATCCAGTAAGCAATCAGAAGCGATACCGGTGGCGTTAATCCGCTGTCTACCGCATACCAGCCCAGAAGCATCCTAAGCGGGTTGTTGATGGATTCGGTAATGACGTCCAAGTAGGGTATATCTTTGGTACGTATGGGGGGGAAGTTGTACAAGCATCCCATGATCCACAGTGCGAGCGCAGTCAGTGCAAACATGCGCGAGACGAAGAGGCCGATCGCGATACCAGTAATCATCATCAACAGCCACTGTATGTAGGCGATGGCGGTATGAACCAGACCACGCGCAGCAGGACGACCGCATTTCACCGGATGCAAGCGGTCAAACGGAGCATCAAGAATTTCGTTAATTACATAATTACTGCAGGCTACCAAGGTGATAGAAACGAAAGCAAGAAATAAGGAATAAGCTAGCCGCCGACCAAACAAACCAGGAGTCACACTCAAGGGAACGAGGACACCGGGTAAAACGAAGAGGTTCTTTATAGAATGGTCAAATCTTGCGATTGCAATATGCGCTCGGAGGCGTTCTTTGAACGGTATTCTTGAGTTCATAGATTTTACGTAATTCATAGAGCCTACTATCTTCGCGTCAATCAAGCAATAAGCCCTACCACTTCGTTTCGTCCGCAAAGGATCGGTAGTGGCGCAGGTTGAAATCCACAGGGGTGGGTACGACGGGTAGAGGCGGCGTAGCCTTTGGATATGACACAAGCAAAAAAGGTTTGCCCGGAGTGAGGTCATGAGTTCCGAGGCAATGACTGGAATGGAATCGACGTCTACTGGCGCTAAACATGCTCATATTACGGGATACAGAGAGTGGGACTGCATGCTCTGCGCGCCGCTGGAGGCCTTGACGGCGTCGGCGCGTGTCAGCTGATTTTAGTTTGTGAATATAAGCGCAAGAAGAGAACCCGCGAGGACTTCAGCCAAGCCGCTGCGCGGATCGTCAGGGAGGCTATGGAACGGGATTAGTTACACTTGTCGTTTGGCCACGGTATGCTGAATTGGATGAGCGTCTTACCGGCCATCTCGGCTATCTTACGACCAACTTCCACCGTGTTTTCGCCGTACCAATCAATATCCAGACAGGCTCTACGAGTTTTATAAGCCCGTACTGGCCGAGAGCCATTGATGATAGTTCTAGCCTTTCTTCGGCTCCGGTGCATCGTTTTAAGCCATTTGCTACATCACTGTCGAGGTGGCCATAGACCGGTTTGTCCCAATACTTAGGCCGCTGGATCATATCCCCCGTCCAATTGGTAAGGCGGGCAAACTCTACCCACACATCGCCGGGCAACGTTTTTTCCCACTTTTCCATTTCATCTCGAGAGTGCCTTGAGCCGACTCCACAGTGCATCTGAGGCTCGGTCATACTGCGCCTTAGTAGACGATTTGGGGATAGTCTGGGGATAGGTTGTTGCCTGTTTGCCTAATGATATACCTATCAGTAAGTAGTACTCTTCACAAAAGTATATAGACGTACGTACTGTTGTGCATTCGATAGACGAAGTGCACTGTACGGATAGTAACCACAGACCTAAAGCGGTACTGATGTAGCCTAATGAGGTCGTTTTGTGATGAAAGTTGGTTTGTATTCACAGGACTGCACATTGCAGTCACTGCTGTCTTCTGCATTGGGGAGCGAGTTTCAGTTCTTCTTTGAGTCAGATGAGACTGGAATCAAAAGGTTGCTCTCTGCTGGAAACTGCAATGTCATGATTCTGGATTTGAACTCAAATCATGATGCACTGCAGGAGCAGATACAGTGTGCGCGACGCATGATCGACCCGCGAGTTGCGTGGGTAATCATGGCGGATGATCGTCTGCGGTCGACCGCCAACGAACTTATCCGGCAGGGCGCCTATGGCTACTGCCGCCGGCCACCCTCCATTCGCGATCTAAAAATTATGCTACGGCGGGCCCATGAGGGTTCTTCGCTCAAGCAACAACTTGAGGCCGTACAGCAGCGGACGGAGGGTGATGGCGAAAGCATTCGGATGATTGGTTCCAGTCCGCAGATGCAGCAGGTCCATCAGCTGATCCAATGCGTAGCAAATCTCAATGCATCCGTGCTGGTCACAGGAGAAAGCGGGACAGGGAAGGAGATGGTCGCGCGCGCTATCCACAGCCGGGGTTCCCGCTCGAATCGCCCCTTTGTAGCAGTTGGATTAAGCGCCATCCCGGAAACTCTGATCGAGGCAGAGCTATTTGGTCATGAGAAAGGAGCCTTTACAGGGTCTGCCGGAGCACGCGAAGGCTACTTTGAACAGGCGGCCGATGGCACGCTTTTTCTGGATGAAATTGGCGAGCTGAGCCTCCACACACAAGTAAAGCTGCTGCGCGTTCTGCAACAGCGCGAATTCAACCGGTTGGGCAGCACTAAACTCATTCCGCTGCGGGCACGGGTGATTTTCGCCACGCATCAGAACCTGGCTGAATTGGTGGCACAGGGGAAATTCCGGCAGGACCTGTATTACCGCATCGACGTGATGCGAATTGAGACACCTGCGCTGCAGGACCGTACGGAAGATATTCCACAGATTGCCTTGCATTTTCTGCGACATTATTCGCAGATGTATCAAAAACCCATGGAAAATATTGAGTCGGGCGCCATGTTAATGCTGCAGAATTATGCGTGGCCGGGCAATGTGCGCGAATTAGAAAATGTTATCCAAAGAGCGATTATTCTGGCACAGGGGGAGACAATCTGCGCTGGAGATTTGCCGGAAAGTTTGCAGGACGAAATCGTAGTTGCTCTGGAAAAATGCGGTCCTGATGGCTGTGGCCCCGGAGGCTTTTTTGAGCAGCAGCTTCGCGGCTATAAGATCAAACTGGCTGAAACCGCCGTTCGTGAGAACAATGGAAACAAAACGCTGGCTGCGCGCAGTCTATGCATTTCACGGGCGTATTTACATCGCCTGCTTCGACTTGGGGAATCAAATACTGTTTATGAACAGGACAGCCATTGGTCTCCGCCGCCTGTTTTGTACCAATAGAAATATCCATAGAGGCTGGACGCGGAGGTTGCGATTTTTACCTCGGCAGCGTAAGCAGCGTGGAATCGCAGGAATCCTGCGCAGCCTGCGAATAGTACTGCATAGTGACTTTTCTTCCAGTCTTGTCGAAGGCAGACAGATGCAGAACTCCCGTTTTATGCGCGACAAAACCAAGGGTGGTATACAGCACGCCCAATCCATACTTCACGCTGCGCTTGAAATTGATGGATGAGGCTTCTGCGAAGTATTTTGTTGGGCAGGATATTTCGCCGATCTGGAAACCGAACATCACGGCCTGCGCAATCATCTGGTTGTCGAATACAAAGTCATCAGAATTCTCAAGCAACGGGAGCGTTTGCAGCAGTTGACGCGAGAAAGCACGGAAGCCGGTGTGGTATTCAGAGAGTTTCGCGCCGAGAAAGAGATTTTGGAACCCGGTGAGGAACCGGTTGGCGACATATTTATACATCGGCATGCCTCCCTTCAGGGCCCCGCCGCCAAGAATGCGCGAACCGAGAACCATGTCGTAGACGCCGCTGGCGACCATACCGGCCATCGCGGGAACCAGCGATGGAGTGTACTGATAATCAGGATGAACCATGACCACGATGTCAGCTCCGGCGGCAAGCGCCTCGCGGTAGCAGGTTTGCTGGTTACGGCCATAGCCATAATTCGCATCATGAACGAAGGTACGGACGCCGAGCTGCTCGGATAGGACAGCGGTACGATCATTGCTGGAGTCGTCCACGAGTATCTTGATGTCAACGACATCGGGTAAATCCAGCACGGTTTGTCCCAGAGTTTTTTCGGCGTTGTATGCCGGCATTACCACCGCGATACGCTTTCCGTTAATCATTGGCTTATCTCCTGAATGAATTCTTTTCCTGCTGTAAATCAGCAGTTGCGTTACTGTGAAGCCACTGAAATCTGCTCTGGTATGGGATATGGGGTTGCGCTGACCTGTTGCTGGTCCGGCTGAACCAGCCATACATGCCGGTCACCGTAGTAATGCATCAACTTGAGATTTTCAGCCGCATCCATTTCGCGCGCCCAGATCACCTTGGAATTATCAATGTCGGCGGCGTTGTAGACCCATTCGTCTAACGAGTTATGATCGGGCGCATATCTGACAATGACAAGTTGTCTGCCGGGTAGATGCTCAAGCCGATTCTCGACACGGTTTCGCTCCTCACCAAAATGCTCCGGGCCATACCAGAAGCCGGACCAGTCGGAAGCCGGCCATTTGGGAATGACGATATGCAGAGGGCCGGAAAACAGGCGAAGTGCGGCCATCCCAACGCATAAGGTGACGGAAAACCTCACCAATGCCAGGCCTACGCGCTGCCCACCCAGGTTCCAGAGACGAAGGTGACGCATGGCTTGCAATCCAATGGCATAAAATGCGGAAGTAAACGGACCGAGATAGTGAGGAATCAAAAATATCTCAATTAACATGCCCGCCGATAGTACGAGCACGGACACAACCAGGAAACGGATGCGGCGATCCATTACAGCGCGGCGCAGCACGAAAACGGGAATCAGTAATGCCGGGCCGGCGAAAAACAGAAATACTCTAATTACCTTGATGCATGTCTGAGGGACAAAGCCGGCGAGAGTATGTATCGCCTGAAAGCCCTCGAGTTCGTTGTGGTAGTAGAAACGTTTTAGCACTTCGTGATGGTAGACCGGCTGCGGCCTCGGTGACTGCCAGACGTAATAGGGGGCCATCGCATAAGTAGCGCGATTGACGGTATAGGGCAGAGTAAGCGGATTTCCAAATGCGCGGTAATCGTAGTATGCCATCCAATATCCGGCAGCAAAGATGAGCACGAGCGGCAGCGAGGCGCAACGAATTAATTTGGCGGCGGATGGACGAGTTTTTGCAAAGAATATCCAGTAAGAGAGCCACCCTGCTACCGGGAGGCAGAGTAACATCCCCTCATAGGGGCGAGTTGTAGCGAGCAGTATGATACCGATGGCTAATAGGAGAGCATCGCGCAGATGTACAGAACGCATGAACCGGGGTAGAGCACCCAGCACCAGCGCACCGCCGAGTGCTGTGAGTGCGCCTCCACCGGAATAGGTATTGATCCAATAACTGAACAAACCAAGGCGTAAAATCGCGATCATACCTCCAAGCAATGCCCAGGTTGGCGGTAGCCAGGCCTGCAACATCCAGCAGATAGCGGCGCACATCAACGAATTGACTAATAGGACGCCAAACCAGGATTGCCCGAAGAGTATCTTGCCTGCGGCAAGCACCAAACCCTGCGCGGGAAAATACATGGACATATAGGTCGGCTGCATAGTTATGTGGATGCTCTCAAAATGGGGCCACATCGCCGGAGTTGGATTGGCCAGCCTTCCAGAGGCAAAGGTATCCGCCGCCAACAGGAAGCTGAAGTCGTCTGGAACAAAGGGAAGCGGGATAGGAAATAATGGAAGTAGCGCAAGACGAGACAACAGCTCGGTAAGACCGACAACCGCGACGGCAAGACCTTGCTTTTGCGCCAATGGTCGCAGGCTGTGTTCAATATGCGAAAAGTATGTGGAGGCAAGGCGCGGCCAGCCAAAAGCCAGCACAATTGCAATTATGGTGAGACCGCCTTCGATCACCGTTAAGGAGAAGCCCTGGTTTAGAGTGGTAGGCGGCATCATTGTCTGCTCTACAACGCAACAGCGCGATGGGTTTCTCCAAGACGCGCGATTGCCCACACGATTGCCCAATAGAGCGTCTGGATTTTGTTGGTAATTGTCACTACAAATGAAAAGAACGCGTATATACCCGAAAGCAGAGTGTAAGGGGAGAGGGAGAGATTATTCCAAGTGGAAATCCGCATAGAATATCTCTCCCCGCAAGGAACACCTGTGTTGCTGCCGCTGACTGTGTCTAATTGAGAGAAGGTTAGGTAATATTGCTGCTAAGGGTCGTGCCGACGTTTGTAAATGCGGTGTTGATGGCGCCGGCCAAAGAGTTCATGCCTACGGTCGCAGCCAAGGCAATCAGGGCAACGATCAGGGCGTACTCGACCAGATCCTGGCCCTCTTCACGCGATATCAGACTCTGTATTCGTATGTAAAGCTTGAGAAGTTCAACTCTCATGACAACTTTTCTCCTTTTCAAGTTAGTTGGGAGAAATGCACATTGGCAAAACCACCTTGCTCTGTACATCTCTCCCACGTGGGATTGATCGAGCCGATTCACTACGCCATGCTTTTATAAGAAAGTACTAGGTGATGTCGGTGCTAAGAGTCGTGCCGACGTTTGTAAATGCGGTGTTGATACTAGTGGCTAGCGTGTTCATGCCCGCGGTCGCAGCCAAGGCAATCAGGGCAACGATCAGGGCGTACTCGACCAGATCCTGACCCTCTTCCTGTGACAACAGAGTCCGCAGCTTGAGGTACAGTCTCAGCGTTGTGTCCTTCATTGAGTCTCTCCCACGTTATTGAATTCCCAGAAGTGACTGGGTATGTCTATAGTTAAAGCAAGTCGAGTACCAATTACGAAGTCGTTGAAAAAGCTTATAAATCAATAACTTACGCCCGGATCGATACTTGGCGGTGTACACCACTGTATACAGCCAGAGCCAGCGTAAGATGCGATGCGTATACATAGCACGAACTCGATACCGATCACTCCCGTGACCCACATATCTTTGGGATACCGGTAGAGGCATTACGGATATTCCCTGAAGCCCGGCTGGCTTATTGAATCGACGATCGAGGCTGAGGGTAAGCCAAAAGAGTCCCGGATGAAGATACCGGGATAAACTCCAGTTTGTCCCCGGGCATTGAGTGCATGCCGCGGAGGGAACCCGCGGCAAGCTCGATGACAGAGTGCGAGGAAAGACAAGCGGAGAGTCGCCACGGAGGCACGTTGTTTCTGATTTTCACAATTCGATTTTCCCGGTCGAGATAGACGAGATCTATAGCAAACTTCATGCCGAAGGTATGTACAGCTTCACAGGGACGAGTCCACAGGCCTTCTCCCGGAGCAAGCTGTTTGCGGCCCAGCAAGCCTTTTCTGCGCTTTGGGCCAACATCGGCGACTTCCACGCGGCTTGCAAGCAATGTCTGGCGCGTGAGGTTCGAGACTCGAAGACGAAGGCCCGGATCCGATTTGCGACGTGAAATGAGATAGCGAAGAATGCTCGAAAAAGTCCAGCGAAGTAATTTCATCGGATTGGTTATAGCGCTGCTTACAGCTTAAACTTTACTTTGGAGTGTTGCCGGATATGCCCATGCCGCCCTCAATCGTCAGAGGAGTCTCCGGCTTCATGCTCTCGACTAATTTCTCCACCGGCATAGTTGCCGGTGAGCTGGCAGGAGCGCTACCGGCAGGCTTTGCGTACGGTGTATTCATTGGAATACTGGAATCATGCGGCAGGAATGCTTCCGGATACTTCAACTCCGGTAGGGGTGTGCCTACGGAGATGGGGTTCACGATTTTAGGCGTGACTATCACAATCAGCTCGGTATTAGTCTTGTTCTTCGAGACGGACTGGAAAAATTTGCCTAGAACTGGAATTTGGCTGAGAAATGGTATTTTCTGGAAGGTTTCGGTTTCACGATTATCGAGCAGGCCGCCAATCACGAAGCTCTGTCCCTCGGCCAGCTCAACCTCGGTTTTTACCTTTCTAACATCAATGCCTGGAACTTGAAATCCCGATACCTCCACCTGATTGGTGAAGTCGAGTGAACTAACCTCAGGAGCTACCTGGAGATGAATGGTTCCGCGCGGAGTAATGGTAGGAAGGAAATTTAAGCGAACACCAAACTCCTTGAACTGAATTGTGATTGTCGGCCCGGCGCCGGTCGATCCACCCTGAACAACAGGAAATGGAAATTCTCCTCCGGCAAGAAAGCTGCCTTCCTTCCCGTTCTCTGTGAGCACGTTAGGTTCAGAGAGAACTTGTACCAGGCCTTTGCTCTGAAGGGCCTGAATGGTTGCTCCAAGATTCAGGCCGGGAAAGAAGGCGAACAGGTTCAGCTCCTCCGACAAACTGGCAGCGGATGGCGTAGTCGCACTGACCGTTGGCGGTGAAAACTGTCCGGTCGATACTCCGCCGACAGTGTTCCCCAGACCGGTGCTGAATACGTTCATGCCGAGCTGTTTGCTGAGTGTTCTGTCAATACTGGCAAAGACGACCTTGAGAAGAATCTGAGGCTCTCCCGGCGGGACTTCGACATTGAGCAAATTGATAACTTTACCGGAGACTGAAGCGATCTGAACGGCGCGTTGGGAGCTATTGAGGTCCTTGACGGTACCACTGAGAAAGATTGTTCCACCTTCAGAGCTGACCTTTACGGTTTGTCCGGGAAGCTGACTGACGAGTTCGCGGCGAATTCCTTCCGTTTGGTCGTTCGGTACATACTGGCTGGGGTATATTGCCACGTTGAAGAACCGATGGATGCCGCCTCGCTCCCAAATAATCAGGCTGGTTTCTCCGGGAGTTTTGCCGTTGAGCATGATTTCGGATGGAGTGATGGCAGTGGCTTGGGCAAAATCCCCGAGGCCGACGGAAACGCGCTCCACTGGCTGCGCACAGTCGATGAGTATAGATTTTCCCGCAATGACGGAGAGATTGCTTGGTGCCTCCTGCCAGGCGTTGCCAGATGTGTCCTGCCGTGACGCCATGATAGACGCCGGCACGGTTGCGGCGATAAAGCACATGCCGCCGGTGTCGCCTTGCCGTAGAGCCGTGATAGACGCAGGCATGGTTGCGGGCTTGGCCTGTGCGTGCAGAGCAGGCGCGGCATATATCAATAGGATCGGCACAGTGAAACAAGTGATGATAAAAGCGCTCGCTCTCACCTTATTGCTTCCCCTCATGAAGAGTAAATTTTTCTTCCGTGCGCTGCGATCCATTGAATATTTCAATGGAATATATGTGAGGAGTGGGTTTGTTGATGCCGTGTGCGGCAACAAGGCTCGGTCTTACCGGAGCAGAGCTATTATCCGCGAGGAGATTGGCCGTGGCCGTGCCTGGTATCTGGGCAATCGTCGTATCCAGCGGATTGCGCAGCACGAGCTGGATATGCATCTGACTGCTCGCCAGACTGAGCGCTTCGGCCTGCTCCGGCGTGACAAGCAGGTTGACTACCTGGACCTGTTGAGGTTTGCCTTCGGCATCTTTTTGGATGTCCGTGCCGGCTGACAGCACTTCTATGTTCTGAAGCAACGTCTTTACTTCAGAGCCCTCCATCGGATTTGGCTGGCCAGGAGGATTGCCCGAAACAAGGACATCGACGCGCATTCCAGGAGTGACGAATCCGGCGACGCCGACGACCTCGTCAACTTTGACGGCACAGGCCCTCATACCTTGAGGAATAGTGGCAGCCAGTCCTCCACCGGAGCCGGAAGCAGCCAGACGGCTATCGAAGATGGGTTCTCCCTGATACATGTCAGAAAGCGCTCCGCGGCCAATGGCGTTCTCCTGTTTAAGGATGGTTCCCTTGGGAGGTGGCCCGACAAATTCGACGGTTGAAAGATTGGCGGCGGTGAGAATGGTCCCAAGCTTAATGTCCGTTGCAGCCGCGACCACGCGCGTCGTGTTAGGCTTGCGTGCCACATTTATGCGCGTGCCAACCACCCGGTAGACGAGAAGGGTGCAGCCCACGGCAATGAGGAAGGCGCACAGAAGAATTGTCAGTACCCTTCGGTTCATTATTAATCCCGCTTTAAATAGTTGCGCGGACCATTCCGGCTCCAACTCTCCTATCGCAATTACCGTGCCAAAGAAATAGAGCGTCGAACTCACTACAAATCATGGGTTTAGCTCGTAGAGCTTCAAGTAGGTGTATACGCGCGTATACCAGAATCATCCCCTGTGTAGTCACGTAGACATGCCTAGAAGCTAGATGTCTCTAATTAGAATCAAAAGTTTTTGACCATGGAGAGCTGCTGATTGTCCCGGATAGGCTGAATAAAATCATGCAGCGGCACTATTGCGAAATCACCATCTCAGAGGTGCTTGAGAAGCTCAGGTGATTGGCAGCTATAAACGGGATCGATAACGGAAACGTATATTGCACCTCCACCTTTACGAGATTGCCGGGATTGTTGCAGGGAGATGAGGATGGCGTGCATGCGGAACCCGTCGTAGGCCAGGTTGTTGTCACAGTCATGTCAGAGGGTACTATACCGGGATAGCCGATACCTCTCACATAATTCTGGACATCCGATGAGGCGGCGGGACACGCGGAAGCAAGGTTGCTGCAGGAGGAGCCGCGAACGATAGCATAGCGGCTGCCGTCCCGCGCGGATTCAGAAACACAGTGAAATGTATATAGACCCATGCAGATTTCCATCATGCCGAAAAATAAGGTGAGGGTGGCGATGGCAGCGAGAGCGCTTTCTGTGATGGATTGTCCGTCCTCGCGACCAATGCAACTCCATCCTGCATGAATTCCCCGGGGAAATTCCCCTATTCCGCCTGAGAGCGCCATTATTGTTCCACCCTCATTTCTGCCGTGGAAGTCAAGGTATAGGTGGTTGGGAGTCCGGGGAAATGGAGAATGGGATTCACCACTGCGGTGGTAGTTACTTTGACGTATTTAATGATGCGTGCGGTGCAGGTACTGGATGCATTCGCACAGGTAATGGATGTTCCATCGGAGCAGTTACAGAAAGTAGTGGCCAACGCCGTAATGGAAGAAATGTTTGGTCCGTCATTGGTTGCTGCCGTCTGCATGCCGTTGGTATTCATGGCCGTAGTATGGTTCTGCGCGCCATAGAGGACGCCGGCGTGCGCGGCATTGGTGACTTCAATAGCGGCATAGGCCAGACGAGCGAACTCTGTAGCTCCCAGTAACAAAGTGGTAAATATGGGCAGCATGAGAGCGAATTCAACGAACGCATGACCGCAATCGCTGAGCGCGAATGTCGAACGAGTAAGCCGGCCAGCTGAGCGGCGGATGCTATTGAGGTCTTTGTCTGCAGAAGCGTCATTCATATTATTCCACCAACCTTGCAGATGAAAGCGGCGTCGACGAATTGATGTCCGCGTAATTTTTCATCGTTGACCCGCCAGAAAACGTAATCGAACTGGAGATGACCGAGGTATAAAGAGTGGAGCTACTGCCGCCGGTTAGCGTCAGACCCGCATCTGGAAAGTAAAGAATACCGTTCAGAGTGGGGTTAGTACCGCCGGTTATGGATGCTGCAGTGGAATTACTACGATTCTGATAAAAGAGGATGCCGTCGTAGGTTCCGCTAGTTGGTGCAGTAAGAGAAATCGAGGCGCCATTACCTATGGAGACAGAACCGCCACCGGCAAGGTAGAACGTCGTTGACGATCCGGTGATCGAGGCGCCACCCTGAACCGAAAATGCGCCATTATTAATGATGTAGAGTCCGGATTTCAACGTAACGTGAGCTCCGCCGCCGATGGTGAGTCCGTTGTAGCAGATGGTACCGCCCGAGGTGGAAGGACCAATCGTAGTCGTTGCGCCGCCGCCGATATTGGGATTCGCCACACACGACGATGATAAAAATGACGGCGCAGCCAAATAGCCCAGTGGGTCGCTGACCGGCGTAATGCCTGTGGCAGGGCTGGAGGGTGTTATGTGACTGCCTCCCGTGACGGAATAGTTACCTACGAGGTTGATAGCTCCGGCGTTGAGTGTGGACCCTCCGGAGACCGATAGCGCCGAGCTGCTGCTGGAATCGGCCAGGAAGCCACAATCGGTTGCCGAAACGGTAGAACCGCCACTGATAGAAATATCGGTCCCAGATGTCCCCAGTTCGTAGAAGCAGTTTTGAATTGGGCCGAGAGCGGCCACGGCACGACCGTTGACCGTCATGGAGCCCAAACCGGAGGCGTTAAGGAAAAAAGTCCTTTCGCTCTGAGAAACAATCACCTCGACATAACCGGAGTTCCCCTTTTTAGGGCCATTCAGCGGAGGATTATTCACGGTAACGGTCACGCCATTGGAACCATTGGTGAGTCCGTTCTTCGAAGAATCCGCCTGAGCTGCCGAGATTACATCTCCATAATGGAGTTCCTGTGCTCCGGCGATGGCGGCACTGTCGGCAGCTGATTGCATTGCCCTCCTGGCCTCAAACATGCTTCCGAGATCAACCGCGAAGGCGATAAAACCGAGCATAATGGTCATACACAGAGCCGCGAGGATAACAGTCTGGCCGCTCTCGTCACTGAATGTTTTCATGACCATCGACATATCCTCCCATCAACGGCCGGTTGCGGCCATCTGCCTAGCCTGCTCCGCCACCGGCTGAACAAACAGTAGGCCGACTCCATCCGAAGCCCACCGAATTACCCTCATCTGCACACTGATGGAACGTTTCGAGTTGTCATCCGATCCGTCGGTTCTCTGCAGCGTCATCATCACGAGCGACCCGATGGGCCAGCGTTCTTTGGTGAGCAGATACAAACCAGTAGAACTGATATCACGTATGCCATGCACGGCAAGAGCCGTGCCGGTAGAGTCATAGGCATCATAGTCAACCAGGCCAGGCCATTGCTCTCGGCTCGCGCGGCGGCGGTCGCGGAATAAACGCTGCGACAGCCAGCCCTTGGGTAAATTTGCGGTCTCCATCTCGCCCTCGAGGTCTTCGGTCTTCATAACGTCCTCCGGCGGCTGCGCATTGGCGCTGCTCTGCAGGCGGAACTCCATCTCCTCCGCCACGCAGATAACCAGCTGATTGCCGGGCTGGGTATGCGAGGAATAAATCGTATGGACCGGCAACTCGAGGACGCTGGCCGCGTCGGCTATCAAATCCGCGATGCGGAAGGTAGGAAAGGACTCAACCACCTGAAGGACGCGGTACTCCTCATCCAGATACACCAGATCGCGTGCAGAGAAGACGCCGAATGTATGAACGACATTCGGGCGCACGATCCACAAGCCTTCATCCATAGATGCGGCGCGCTTGCCGATTATGCCCTTGAGACGTGCGAAGATATTGTCGGCAACCGTGACACCGAAGCTGAGAAAGCTTTCGCTAGTCTGGTTGTATACGCAGTATTTTCGTCTCTCCATTTCTTTCCATCTCGCCAAATTACCCAGAAGTCGGGCCATATCGCAAAACTCCACTTGTGAATCAAATTATTCAGTTTGCAGCTCTACCTCATTTTTTGTCCCGATTCTATTCGCCGACCGGGAGCGAAAGCATAGAGTCGATACCCGCCGCCGTAGCGGCGGGTATCGTGGCCGGCAAAAACCATGGGGTTGGCGGGCGATGCTCACACCGCCAACCCCTGCGCGTACACCAGTACTACTGGACGCGGGTACGGCGACGCTGGATCAGAACGCCCAGAATTCCGACGAAAAGCACGCCGGCGACAATCCGAATGATAATAACGTTTTCCATGTCGATTCTCCTTTCTATTAATGTTTGAAAAGCCCTTTAAAAGATTCCGACATCATGATCGCTGCAGGACCCAGCGTTACCAGGAAAAGACAGGGGAAGATGAAAAACACGAGCGGAAAGATCAATTTCACGGTTGTCTTCGCCGCCAGCTCTTCAACTGTCTGAACGCGTTGAGTTCTCAGCGTTTCGGAATGTGTACGTAAAGTTTTGGCCACACTTGCGCCAAACTGCTCAGCCTGCACCAGGATGGACACGAGATTGCGCACCGTGTCCACGGCAGTGCGTTCGGCCAGATGTCTCCAGGCATCGGAGCGCGGACGTCCGGCGCGTTGTTCCAACACTACGATACTTAATTCATCGCTGATGACGGGATGCACCTTGCTCAATTCCTGAGCCGTGCGGACAGTAGCTTGGTCTAGGCCCAGACCGGCTTCAACGCAGATGACCAACAGATCAAGCACGTCCGGCAAACTGAGCTTAATTTTTGCTTGCCGAGTGCTAATCTTTCTGCCTAGCCAGAAGTCAGGCCCGAGGTAGCCAATACCGAGAGCCGCCCCGTACATAATGAACGGACTTTCGTTTCCTATTCCGGTGAAAAAAACTACGGCACAGAGGGCCAGCGGGACCAATACCTTCATGCCGTAGAAAAAATCGACGGCCGAGTCCTCGCGATAGCCGGCACGGATAAGACGCTGTTGCACCACTGAGACTTCCGCTTGGGATTTCGGCACAACTTTCTCGAATTGTTCTACTACGATGCCGAGTGAAGAACCTGTTTGATGCAAGGCGCTGGAGATAGATATATTCTGTTTCTTCCGTGGCGTGATAACAGTTGCTATCTGCTGGAGCATGGCTTCGCGATAGAACAGGAGCAGACCGCCGCTCGCTAGCAACAGAAAAATGACGCAAAAAGCAAAAGCTGCAAATCCCATAACCGCCTCAAACGTCCATGTGGACAATCTTCTGAATGATTAAAGTACCTGTTACCAACATGCCCCCCGCGCCGCAGAGGAGCTTAATGCCGATATCCCGCTTCCACAAAAGACTCATCGTCTGTGGGTTGACGAAATACAGGCCAATGCCCAGTAGCACCGGCAGAAGCGTAAGGATCCAGCCAGTAAGGCGTCCCTGCGCTGTATGGACCATCACCTGTTTTCTCAAACGAAAGCGCTGACGGATGACATAGGCTGTCTTGTCGAGAACCTCTGCAAGATTTCCGCCACTCTCTCTTTGAATCAGAATTGCAGTCACGACCATTCTCAGATCCTGCAGTGGCATTCTGGCAATCATGTTCTCCAGTGCGAGACGAAGATCAAGGCCGTAGTTCTGCTCGTCCAAACATACGCGGAGCTCGCTACCAATAGGGTCAGCACACTCGCGCGATGCAAGGGACAAGGCGGCATTGAAGCTGTGACCGACGCGCAAGGCGCTAACCATTAGATCGAGGGCATCCGGCAATCCCTGTTCAAATTTCCCGAAGCGTTTACTGCGCTTCAGATACACGAACCCAAAAGGTATAACTCCCATGACTGCACCGAGCAGCATGGAGAAGAGCGCGGACTGGGTCTTCAGGTCGATGAGATAAGCCGGAATGGCAAAGCTGGCAAGGCACATCAGTAGCAGCGCGCCGACTGTCCATTTCACGTCAGCCTGATTCAATAAGGTCTGCAGTCGGGGCACGATATTGATCTTCTGAAGCAGGCGATTGATCCACGGAATAGCGCTGAGCAACTCGCTCTTGCGAAAATTGATAGCTTGAGCCTGAGGTTGCTTGGTAATGGTCATAATTGCAGAATCAAGCGTGGCGCGGACCTGCTTGCTTTGGCGCGAGGCAGTCGAACTGCCTGCAAGGATCAGCAGAGCAACCACTGCAAAAACTCCGGCAAAAACAATCACGATCAGTAAAGCCATCTCCCCAACCCTCTATCTGCTCAGTTCACTTCCAGTGTTTTATCGAAGATGCCCGGCGACAGCGTAATTCCCGCCAAATGGATACGATCGAGAAATCTGGGGCGGATGCGGCTGGGCGTGAATGTTCCGATTACCCTGCCATCAGGTCCAATCCCTTTCTTAACAAACGAGAAAATCTCCTGCATGCTGATAATGTTTTCTTCCATGCCGGTAATCTCAGAAATGCTCATGACTTTGCGGCTGCCGTCACTCATGCGCGAAACCTGAACAATGAGCCCGATTGCCGATGCAATCTGCTGACGGACCGTTCTTTCCATTAGATTGAGATTGCTCATCGCCACCATGGATTCAAGCCTGCTGAGAGCGTCGCGTGGTGTATTGGCATGGATCGTCGCCATTGAGCCTTCGTGCCCAGTATTCATGGCCTGTAACATGTCAAAGGCTTCTTCACCACGTACCTCGCCGAGGATAATGCGGTCTGGCCGCATACGCAGGCAGTTGATGAGTAGTTGGCGCTGGCGGATCGCTCCAAGGCCTTCGATGTTTGGCGGACGGGTTTCGAGGCGCACAATATTTTCCTGCGCAAGTTGCAATTCAGCCGCATCTTCGATGGTGATGACACGCTCGCTCTGGGGGATGTTCCGTGACAGAATATTGAGCAGGGTCGTTTTTCCCGCGCCGGTACCGCCGGAGATGAGAATACTGAGACGCGCGCGCGCGGCTGCGGATAGCGCCTCCATCATTTCAGCGGAAATGCTCTTCAATTGCACCAGTTGATCGGCGGCGATAGGTCCAGTGCCGAAACGGCGTATGGACATGGAGGGACCATCCAGCGCCAGCGGCGGAATAATGGCGTTGACACGGGAGCCGTCGGGTAAACGGGCATCGACCATCGGTGAGGCTTCATCTACTCTGCGGCCAACGCGAGACACGATGCGGTCAATGATCTGCAACAGGTGACGATCGTCGCGGAATTCGGTATCGACTCGCTGCAGCTTGCCGCCGCGCTCCACGAATACATGCTTTCTGCCGTTGATCAGGATGTCGGAAATTTGTGGATCGCGGAGCAATGGCTCCAGAGGGCCTAGGCCGAAGACTTCATCCAGCAAAT
>Ga0206886_1014_pt1 | contig 41135 bp, 38 predicted proteins | sample Alteio_BWOrgHeat_92_FD_152952 | JGI IMG/M metagenome (GOLD analysis project Ga0206886, IMG submission 152952) | Enriched cells from forest soil in Barre Woods Harvard Forest LTER site, Petersham, Massachusetts, United States - Alteio_BWOrgHeat_Nextera2 ... | reverse complement strand
CAGGGATCGATGCGGAGATTCGGTGGTATGACGCGATTCCCTTCCTGGAGCCGGGCGGGCGCGTGAGCCGGCTTGCGGGTGGGTCGGCGATGGGCTTCCTGCTGGCTCCTATGCTGGATGCGGCAGACAAGGCTGGGATCGTGCGGGGGCTGATGCGGTTCGTCACGGGGATTCCGGAAGACGATGCGGAGGCGTTCGACGTCTGGTTGCGGCGGACCGGGCAGACGGAGCGGGCGGTGAAGCACTTCTGGGAGCCGCTTGTGGTGGCAACGCTGAACGATACGCCGGAGCGGTGTGCTGCCAAGTATGCGGTTATGGTCTTCCGGGAAATACTGCTGCGGTCGGCGGCGGGCGGAAGACAGGGCATTCCGACGCGGCCGATGAGCGAGTTCTATGGGGGAGTTGCGCGGCTGGCGGAGTCGCGCGGTGCTGAGATTAGGCTGCGCTGCGGTGTTACAGGGCTAAAGCAGAGCGGTTCGGGTTGGGTTGTGGAGACCAGCGAGGGTCCGATCGAGGCGGAGAGCGTTGTGCTGGCGGTGCCGTTTGAGCAGGTTGGCGCGCTGTTGCCGGAGGATGAGCGGAAGGAGCGGCTGATGCAGAGTGTGCAACGGTTCGTGCATGCTCCGATGACGACGATCCATCTCTGGTACGACCGCGAGATTACGGATATGGATCAGGCTGCGCTGCTGGATACGCGGATTCAGTGGATGTTCAATAAGTCTCGGATACGGAAGCAAGCAGGATGTTACCTGGAGCTGGTAATCGGCGCTTCCCATGCGGAGATTGCGATGGGGCGCGAAGAGATTCTGGCTTCAGCGTTGCGAGAGCTTGAGCTGTTCTTCCCTGCTGTGCGCGAGGCTAAGTTGTTGAAAAGTGCGGTGCTGAAGGAGGCGCGGGCGACTTTTTCTGTTTTGCCTGGGATGGATGCGTATCGGCCGGGAGCGGAGACGGAGTGGCCGGGGCTCTATCTCGCCGGAGACTGGATCCGGACGGGGTGGCCGTCGACGATGGAGTCCGGTGTGCGGTCGGGGCGGCTGGCGGCGGAGGCGGTTATGGGTACGAGGTTCCTTACGCCGGATTTGCCTGCCAGCGGCTTGATGCGACTCTTTGGGTAGGTACCCCCTCCCCCTAAAAATATCTAAAGTACGGCCGAATAAGGGCTTAGGTCTGGCTTGGGTATAAGCAAGTCTGGAAAGTCCCAATTTTTCGTGGTCAGGTATCGCAAAGTATCCAAAACAGGAGACTTAAGGTAGCCCGGCACAACAAAGATCCCTGGCGGCCAGGCCCGGGGCTTACCTTCTATTTTACGAGGGGTGTCAAGAGTTGGAGGTGGGTGAGGTGACCTTCCAGACATACCAGGTAATAGCAATTTCGAAGATGAATCCCAGAGTATTCATGACGGTGTCTACGCGAGTCCAAGGATGATGGAATACGGAGGAGCCCATCTGTTGCAAGGAGACAGCAATCATACCGACGATTATCCTCGCCGCGAAAATCTTGACTGTGGACGGCTCCATCCCCCAGAGGTAAATGCCTCCAACCAAGCCCAGAATTGTCTGGAGAATGGCACAAGCCAGAGTTGCATAAGAGGAGACGGAGACAATCGAGGCATGGGCGAAGAGCCTCGAACCGAGAAGAAAAACGCCGTGGGTTCCGTTAAGGACCGATATAAACATCAAGACCGCGATTGCTGTTGCGAGTGGAGGGCGGTGGCGCATGGCTAGCGTTCTCCCCAGTGGTCGGAATGGACGGGCTTAAGGTATTCGCGCCAAGGGCGAACCATGATTCGAGAGCTCTCGTGAAAACGGATACGCCGCTCACCGAGGAGGTCAGAGAACAAGCGTTGGTAACTCGTGATAATCAATATCCACAAAAATGCATCCCACAATCCGAACAGAGCCGCAGCCATAAGAGCCCATGAGATGCAATCCAATACTGGTTTCGCGTTGTTGAGGATATCGCGAGTGCGAGGCGAAAGGCCGGCAGTACGTTGAACAGCGTGAACCGGCGAGAAGAGCCGTTCAACGCATTGCGCCGCAATGGGTAGTAAAAGGAGACCAAGAAACAAAAGTTGCCAACTATCGGAACCGCGAGGAGGACGACGCGAAATGAAAGGCGCAACGAGGAAGAGAATGCTGCCGGTGACGGTGATGAGACCGGTGAGCCAGTAATCCAAGGTGCTGCCGGGCTGGATATCGAGGGCTTCTTCGTGGGTCATGCGTTGCGCCTTCCCCAGTGTTCGGATTGGATGGGCTGGAGGTACTCGTGCGAGGGTGCGATGTGAAGCTGGTCGGGCGGGATGGAACGCTGCGCGAAGGGGCTCTCGCCGAGGAGGTCGGCGAAGAATATCCCGTATACCCAAAATATCCAGAAGATGCCGGTTTGATGATGCCTATGACTCGATATAAAGTCGAAGGCAATCCACACCATCGCGAGGAGCGGAAGGGTGAACCCCGCACCTTTTATGATGCTGTGGGCTCGTGGCGAGAGATTGGCGGTACGTTGTGCGGCGCTAATGGGCCAGAAGAGCCGCTCCGCAGCCTGTGCTGCGGGTAAGAAGGCAAAAAAGGCACCCGTCAATGAGACCATATCTGGTCTTTGCCCATAATCGGGGAATAGGACATCCAAGAGAAGACCCACACACCACAGAGCTGCGAAGCCAAGGATGCACTGATACTCAACTTTCGTGCCGGGGCGGAGATGGATAGCTTCTTCACGGGTCATGGGGTGCGGTCTCCCCAATGTTCGGATTGGATGGGTTTGAGGCTGCCGTGCCAGGGGGAGTCTGGATATGGAGGATCAGTGTACTTGGGGGAATATGGGGAGGACTTGCCGAGGAGGTCGGCGACGGCGAGTGGGAGCAGGAGGCAGGTGTTGGCCAGCATGCGCACCTCGCTATGCAGACCGCGAGCGAAGCCAATGATGTAGAACGCAAGCGTCAGAAGCGATACGGTGAGCAGGATGGCTTTGGAGATGTCATGGCGGGTAATCCAGAAAGTAAGTTTTGCTGAAGTGATAGGCAGGAGAAGGCGCGAGGCGCACTGCGCTGCCATGAGGGTCAACAGGATGATCATGAGCAGACCTGCGCAGTGATCGACGGGTGGGCGGCGGGGAGGGACGGCGAAGTATAGGCCAGCCATGAGAAGGGATATGAGGAGTCCGCCGATGTAGGAGCCTCGGGAGTGCGGGTGGAGTTCGAGGGCTTCGGCGCGGGTCATGGGTTGCGCTCTCCCCAGTGGTCGGAGTGGATGGGCTTGAGGTAGTCGCACCATACGGGGAAGGTGGCTTCGCGCTTGGGGCGAAGGGTCTTTTGGAGCTGCTGGAGCGTGATGAACGGCCACATCGCAAATACGCCGGAGGAGCTTGCATGCCCGCTGTTCAAAAAGAAAAGGTCATATCCGATGCCGATAAGACCCAGGCCTACTGTTATCCAGCGCCAGACTAATGAATCGAGTTCGATGCGGAGCTTTTCAAGGACAGCTTCGTCCCAGTTCTGGGAGATGAGGCCGCGCTTCAGTGCCGCTTGCGCCATGGAGGTGGCGCAGAGACCTAAGATCATGGGGCCGAAGGCGCGCAGCATAAGGTCGAGCAGTTGTAGCATGTCCCCTTCCCCATGTTTGTGATGGGCATGCAAGATAGCATCTGCGAACCAGCATTCAGCGTAGAGCAGAAATGAACCCGCGAAAGCGAGAGCGGCGAGCTGTGGGGGCGTGAGTTTCTGCTCCAGCTTCATGAGGGGGAGTATAGATGGCGTGTTGTGCTTAGGCAATAGATTATTTTGTTGGGGTGGCGTGCAGTGCGAAGGCATCCCCAGGGGCTAAAGCCCAATTTGTAGCCAATGGCGGATGCCAAGCCTAAAGGCTTGGCTTACCTAGAAGCAAAGACAAAGGCGGTCGTTCGCTTCCGCGAACGATGTCCCACACATGCCGCAAAGAACGCGTCATGTATGGGGCACCCGGTTTAGTGGTGAGACAGAAATCAGTGGCTGAGGAGGATTACGCCGATGGCTACGAAGGTGGCGGCTAGCCAGCGGCGCTTGTCAACGCGTTCGCCGAGGACGAATTTGGCGGCGATGGCGTTGCCGATGTAGGTGAGGGATGCGATGGCGGGGCCGGCGAGGGAGAGGTCGGCGATGGAGAGGGCGAAGAGCATGGCAAAGAAGTTGAGGGCCATGCAGAGTGCTCCGATGACGAACTTGGGGCTGGCGAGGACGGCGCGAATGGGGCCGAGGAATCCGCGGAGGCCGGGACCGGTGCGGAGGCGGTCGAGGTCGCCGAGGCCGCGCATGGCTGAGGCGATGAGGACTTCGCCGGCGATGGCGAGGGCGGCGACGAAGGCGATGACGGACCAGATGCGGAGCATGGGAGTCATCAGCGGGCGGCTCCAGAGTCCATCTGGTCGAGCATGGGGTGTGCTGGATCGCCGGTTTCTGTGCGCGAAGGGCCTCCGGCGACGAAGCCTACGGCGCAGACGATGAGGGCGATGCCGGTGAGGCGCGCGGGGGAGAGCGTCTCATGCATCCAGAAGCGGGCGAGGAGTGCGAGGACGACGTAGCCGAAGGCGGTAGCGGGCATGACGAAGGTGAGGTCTGCCCAGGAGAGCGCGGTGGTATAGCAGGCGAAGAAGCCGATGAGGAGGACGATGCCGATGTCGACGAAGGGGTTGAAGAGGGCGCGCCAGAGGAGTCCGAGATGATGGAGATCAACGTGGCCGATCTGGGCCATGCCGCGGGAGAGGCAGGAGTCGCCAACGGATGCGGTGAGCATGATGGCGATGAGGATGGCGTATTGGGAGGGGCGGAGGCGGTGGGTCATCTGTGCTTCAATTATTCTAGTTCCCGCTTCCAATTACAGAAATGAGCGTCCGCAAATGAACCGACTTTTCTCGAACGGGCCCTTGAAAGATTTTGTTATTAATCCACTTGTGCAAATGATCCATAAATCCAAGGAAATTTGGATTGCATCGCCCTATGTAACCCAAAAGCCCAGGGCTGAAGCCCCTTCCCTGCTGTGGCACTTACCGCAGCCTAAAGGCCGCTGCTTCCTCCGGAAAAGCAAAGGCAAAAGCAGATCCTCTTCGAGGATGACAACAAGAAGTGCAACGGCAAAAGCAAATGCAGATTCTTCGCGTACCGCTCAGAATGACAAAAAAGGGAGGAGTGGATGACAACAAGAGAGCGCAGTAACAAAGCAAAACGGCCGGCATGAGCCGGCCGTCTCTGCTGCATGCAATGCGTTATGCGTTCATGCTGACGGATTCCTGGGCCTTGAGGGCGTTCTCTTCCTTCTTGGCTCTTGAGGCCTTGTTGCGCTGGCTGCGGAGCTTCATGAAGGCCTTGGCTTCGACGTAGAGGCGGGGGACATCGCGGTTGACGATGGCCTTCCAGACGACGCGGAATGCGGCCTTGGGGCGGAAGTAGTACTCGTCGTAGAACTTGTGCACCATCTCCATGACGTACTCGGTGGGAAGGCCGGGGTACTCGATGTGGGCCATCTGGTGGCCGCCGCCGTCTTCCATCTTTTCGTTGGTGATGAAGTCGTTCTTCTTGGCGTAGTCGTAGAACTCCGTGCCGGGATAGGCGTGGGCGACGGAGACCTGGATGGTCTCGCAGTCGAGGGACTTAGCGAAGTTGATGGTGTTGCGGATGGACTCGCGGGTTTCGCCGGGGAGGCCGAGGATGAAGTCGGCATGGATGATGAGGCCGAGGTCGTGGCAGTCCTTGACGAAGTCGCGTGCGCGCTCGACGGTGGCGCCCTTCTTGATGTTCTTGAGGATCTGCGGGTCGCCGGACTCAAAGCCGACGATGAGCAGGCGGCAGCCGGCGTCCTTCATGGCCTTGAGGGTGTCGCGGTCGGTGGTGACGCGGCTGGTGCAGGACCAGGTGATGCCGAGGGGCTTGAGCTTCTCGCAAAGCTCGATGGTGCGGCCCTTCTGGATGTTGAAGGTGTCGTCGTCGAAGAAGAATTCCTTGACGTGCGGGAAGAGCTTCTTGGCGTGGGCCATCTCAGCGGCGACGTCGTCGGTGCTGCGCTTGCGCCAGGCGTGGCCGGAGAGGGTCTGGGGCCAGAGGCAGAAGGTGCACTGCGCCGGGCAGCCGCGGGTGGAGTAGAGCGCGACGTAGGGATGAAGCAGGAACGGCACGTTGTAGCGGGTGACGTCCATGTCGCGGGCGTAGATGTCCGTGACCCAGGGCATGGCGTCGAGGTCTTCGACCTGAGGACGGTCGGGGTTGTGCTGGATGACGCCGTTGCTGTCTTTGTAGCTGATGCCGAGGATTTCGTTGAGTGGCTTGCCGTTGGCGAACTCGACGGTGGAGAAGTCGAACTCGCGGCGGCAGACGAAGTCGATGGCGGCGCACTCGTTGAGGGCGCGGTCAGGGTCGGTGGTGACCGGGGGGCCGACGAAGGCGATCTTGATGGAGGGGTTAGCGCGCTTGATGGCTTCCGCGAGGGCGTGGTCGCCGTGCCAGCCGACGGTGGAGGTGAAGAGGACGAGGAAGCCGTAGTCCTTCGCGATCTCGATGGTCTGGTCCGCGGTGACGTGGTGCGGCGGGGCGTCGAGGAGCTTGGAGCCTTCAAGCATGCCGGCGGGGTAGGCGAGCCAGACGGGGTACCAATAGGACTCGATTTCGCGCGTGGCCGGCCAACGCGAGCTGGCGCCACCGTCGAAGTTCTCGAAGGAAGGAGGGTTCAGGAATAGGGTTTTCAGCGGCATCATCTAACCCCCATTTTAGCATTTTGCGGGTGTGGAAGGAGGTGGGGTGCCGCGAAGGGTTCAGCGGGTGGGCGCTGGCTGTGGAGCGGCCGGGATGAGGGCCTGGAGCCAGGCCTCCAAGCGGCCGGTCTGGCGCAGGATGGAGACCTCGGCCTGGCGGAGCTGGTAACCGGCGTCGACCACGGCCAGGTATTTTTCGCGCTCGGCGATGTTGGCGTTCTGTTCGTCCTTGGGGGTGACGGCGGGACCGCTGCCGGCGGTGGCGTTCTGCTGGAGGCGGACGACCGCGAGCTGCTGCTGGGCGCGCTGCTGCTCAAGGGCGGCGACCTTGGCACGAGCCTGGATCTCGACGAGGGAGCGGTTGAGCTTGGATTGGGCTTCGAATATCTGGGACTGCATGCTCTGCGCGTCGCTGTAGGCCTTGACGGCATCGGCGGCGGTCTCGCGGGCGCGGGCCTGGCGGGACTTGTCGAGCAGCGGGATGTTGATCTGCACACCGTAGATCTGATTGTCGTTGCTGAGGTTGGGATAGAGATTGTGGAGCTGGTGGAAGGCGTCCGTAAAGGTAGCGTAGTGGCTGTACTGGATGATGAGGTTGACCTGCGGGCGATAGAGGAAGCGCTTGTCGCCGAAGGCCTGTTCCTGCTTGGCCTTGGCGCTGGCGAAGGCGGCGGCTACAGCGGGGGGCTGATCTTGCTGGATTTGGTTGATGGCGAAGTTCTGCATCTCGGGGAAGGCCTGGTCGGGAAAGCCTCCAGCGGCCTGGACGGCGATGGCCGGAGTGCCGATGAGGACTCCGAGGTGGAGGCGGTCGTTGGCGGTTTCGTCCTGAGCGTGGAGGAGGTTGAGCTCGAGCTGGGCCTCGCGAAGCTGGGCCTCGGTAAGGTCCATGTCGGTGTCGTAGCCGGCGGTGTGGCGCTGCTCAACGATTTTGACCAAGTGCTTGGCGAAGCCGAGCTGCTGCGTGAGGATGTCTTCGCGCTGCTGGTCGTGGTCAACGGCGATGAAGGTGAGAGCGGCGTCTTCGGCGACGGCTTCGCGAGCGTCCTGTAGGGCGAGCTGGGCGGCAGTGAGGCCGCTGCGGGCGGAGCGGATGTAGTCGCGCTGGGCGAAGTTGAAGAGCAGCGAGCCGGCAGTGATCTGGAAGAGTGTTGGGGGATAGGGACTGTAACCGAAGGCTTCGCCGATGCCTGAGAGGGCAGAGACCGATGGGATGTAGGCGTCGCGAGTGTCAGAGAGCTCGGCGCTGGCGTGGTCCACCTGGGCCTGGGCAGAGCGCACCTTCGGGCTGTTGCGCAATGCGAGATCGACGGCGGAGGTGAAGGATATCTGCGCGCAGGCGGGGGCTGTCGCGGCGGTGAGAAACACAGCGGCGAGCAGGAGACGGCGATAGGCTGGCATGTTCATGCGCGTTTCAAGTTCAGTTTCAGGATACCGGTTTATGCACTCCATCTGATGCGTTTATTGCGCAGGAAGCTTCTCTAAAGCTGCGTGGGCCTGCCGGTAACCAGAGGCGAGCGCCAAGGCGGCCTGGTATTCGCGGCGCGCGGCGGCGGGATCTCCGGACTGCTGGAGCAGGCGGCCGAGGCGAAGATGGACCTGGGGTGCGGAAGCAGCCTCGGACTTGTTCGGGGAGTCGAGGTAGCGGCGATAGAGCTCGATGGAGAGTTGGGGCTCGCGGTGCATCTCGGCGAGGATACTGGCGACATCGACGATGGAGGCATCGCTGTTGCGGTCGAGATCAACGGCCTGCTTGAGCTGGGCAACGGCTTCATCGATGCGGTTGCGGCGCTGATAGAACTGGGCGAGATCGATGAGGTGGGCCGGAGAGTGCTCGGCGGCGATGGCGGTGGAGAATTCCTTTTCCGCGGTGGCGTAGTCTTTGCGCTTGTCAGCGACCTGGGCGAGAAGGCGGTGGCTGCCGGCGGCGTTGATGGGCTGCATCCGCGCGGCGAGTTTCTCGGCCTTCGCGTAGCCACCGCCGATGATCGCGGGCGCATCGACGTAGAACTGGCCGAGGTCGCTCATGGCGGAAATATTATTGCCGTCGAGCTGCACGGCGCGCTCAAACATAGCGTGGACGCGGCGGGCCATGGTGAGGCCGGTGACGGGACCTCCCTGCTCCGCCTTCATGCCGTAGGCACGGCCGAGCCAGAGGGTGTATTCGCTGTTGCCGGGCTCGACGCTAACCGCCGCTTCGCACTCGGGGATAGCGGAGTCGGAGAGGGTTTCCGCATAGTAGGCACGGCAGAGGATGTTGTGGCTGAATGCGTTTTGCGGATTGGCGGCGCGGGCTAGTGAGATGGCTTCGTCTATGCGCCCGGCATTGAGGCTTTGGAAGGAGGGCGCTAAGTTCTTCTCTACCTGAGCGGCGAGCGAGACAGCGCAGAGCAGCAGAGTTGTGAGTTGGAGGGGGCAGCGGAACAGGTGATGCGGTCTGGCCATGTCTATTGGATATTTCGATCCATTCATCTGCTGGGCGGTGCTTCCCCTGTCTTCCTTGATCAACTGTTCTTTCGATACTCTTACTGAACGGTTTTGACTTCCATACCATCTACCAGGTCACGGGTGCTGCTGACAGCGCCGAGGGCAATCTGCTGGCCTTCGGAGAGGCCACTAGTGATTTCCATCCAGTTCGTATTGGCAACGCCAACCTGCACAGGAGTCTTAACGAGACGACCGTTCTGAACGACGTAGACGAAGTCGCGCAGGCCCTCGGTACGAAGAGCCTCGCGGGGTACGCTAAGCACGTGGGGACGGCGCTGGGTAGTAACGGTGAGGCGGGCGCTGGCATTGGGCTCCAGATCGCCATGGGAGTCGTCGACCGAGACAATGGCCGCGCCTACGTTGCGGGTGCCGTAGGCGGTTACATTGGTGGGGACCTGAATAACGTGGCCGTGCCAGGTGATACCTGAGCGGGCTTCCCAGGTGATGGTAACGGGCTGGCCGACGGCGAGCTTGCCGATATCGGGTTCATCGAAGTAGCCGCGGACCTGCATTTTGGTGAGGTCGGCAAGTTTAAGCAGCTCCTGGCCGTCGGAGACAAAATCATGCGGCGCGACGTCGATGGAGTAGACCGTGCCGGCGATGGGTGAGTGAATGTTGGCGCCGGAGATCGCGCTGTTGGCGGCATTAACTGCGGCCTCAGCATCGGCGATCTGGGCCTTCCTGCTGGCATTATCAGCGGGGCTATAGCGGTTGTTCATCTGCAACTGAATAGCGTCGATCTCCTGCTGCGAGGTGGTGACCTGCTGCTGCGCCCGAGCGACCTCATTGCCGGAGGCGGCACCCTGTTTCTGCAGAGACTGAGCATAGGTGAGGTTGCGCTCCGCGGTCGCGTGGCGCATCTCGGCAGCAGCGAGATCGGTCTTGAACTTGTTGCGCTCCTCGACGGACCCGCCCTGCTGCATGTTCTGCTGAAGGGCCTGCTGCTCCTTGAGGCCGGCGTTGGCGCTGGCAAGCTTGGCGGTGGCATCGCTGTCGTCCATCTGGATGAGGAGCTGGCCGGGACGGACGCTCTGGCCGACCTTGACGAGTATTTTTTCGACGAGACCGGCCGCTCCGGCGTGGGCCTGGAATTCCGTACCGGGGGTTGACTCGACCTTGCCGACGGTGACGGCGGTGGCGATAAGGTCCTGATAGGAGACGGCGGCGGTGCGGACGTCCACCGCGTTCTGCATGTTGTGCAGGACAACAAGGACTATGACGATCAAGGCTGTGACCACAGCTAAAACCGTGGTGAGCTTAACGCGCGATCTGGTCTGATCTGTCATTCCGTTTCGTTCTCGGACAAGTATTCCAGGCCCCCAATACCAAGTGGTCAGTATATGACGCAATTGATACAAGGTCGACCCCTCAAGTGGATGCGGGAAAACGGGGTAAAGATACTTTTTATAACAGTTTAGAGATCGTAGAGGCGGAGATCGGCGATCTCAAGCTCAAGACCACCAAAGTCGGGATGGAGATTGCGGCGAATGCGATAGACGACGTCGACACGGGAGCCTTGCTGAAGGCTAAGATGCTGAAGGCGCGGCGACCAGCCCTCTCCTCTGCCCCATGCGATGGCGGAGAGCCGGCGGCCGGTAACGGGATCTTCGAGTGTGAGGCGAAGGTGCATGTCTTTGAGCAGGCGCGGAGCAGAGGCGACGGTGAGTCCAAGGGAGATGAAGACGGGCTCATCGTTGCCATGGCCGATGGGGGCAAAACGGGCGATCCAGGTTTCGAATTCGTCATTGATATCGGTAAAGGAAAGATTGGCATCGCAGATAAGAGGAGGGAGATCGGCAAAGTCGATGACCTGAGCGAGGCGGGCCATCTGGCTGCGAAGGGCCGGGATATTGGCGACGGGGAGGGAGAAGCCTACGGCATAGGCATGGCCGCCGAAACGGGTAAAGAGTTGCCCATCTTCCGCGTGGTGAGCGGCACCGAGGGCATCAAGAAGATGGAAGCCCGATATGCTACGGCCGGAGCCATGGGCCACGCCGTCTTCGTGGCTTAGGATGAGCGCGGGGCGACCGGTACGCTCCACGACGCGCGAGGCGAGAATACCGATGACGCCGCGGTGCCAGGCGGGGTCGTCGAGGACGAGACAGGAAGGAAGGCCGTCTGCGCGCATGGTTTCAAGGCGAGTTTCGATGACAGTGAGAGCGACTGCTTCGGTGTTGCGACGATCTTCGTTGAGGTTGTGGAGCTTCCCGGCAAGCATATGGCCCATTGCGGCATCACGAGTAAGAAAGAGCGAGACGACGTCTCCGGCGACATCCATGCGTCCAGCGGCGTTAATACGGGGCGCAAGACGGAAGGCGATGTCGGTAGAGGTGAGTGGACGGGTACGATCGAGTTTTGCAAGGTCCATCAGCGATTGCAGGCCGGGTTGCGCGGGGCGGGCGAGTTCACGCAGGCCGATGGCGACGATGGCGCGGTTTTCGCCGGTGAGGGGAACGCAATCGGCGATGGTGGCAATGCTGAGGAGCTTAAGGAAGGACGGCAGAGTCTTTTCGCGGAGACGGGAGCTTTCGTCTTCGGTCTGAGCGGCGGATTCAAGCAATGCCTGGGCCAGCTTGAAGGCGACACCAGCTCCGCAGAGAGATTTTGTGGGGTAGGTGCAGCCGGGCTGATTGGGATTGAGAACGGCGATGGCACGGGGAAGACCGTCGGTATCGTCGGGGAGGTGATGGTCAGTAACGATGAGATCGAGGCCGAGCGCGGCGGCGTGGTCGGCCTCAGCGAGGGCACGCATACCGGTATCCACGCTGATGACGAGGCGTATGCCAGTGGCTGCGGCGTCGGCAAGGACGGTGGATTGCATGCCGTAGCCTTCGCGGAGGCGGTGCGGGATGTGGTAGCGGATGTCGGCGAGCTTGTCCTGAGGGGTAATGCGAGCGTGGAGTCTTTCCAGCGCGGTCTTGAGCAGGACGGTGGCGATAGTGCCGTCTACGTCGTAGTCGCCGTAGATGAGGATGGGTTCGGCGTTGGCTAATGCCTGCTGAATGCGAGCGACGGCGGCGTGCATGCCGAGCATGAGGTAGGGGTCGTGGAGCTGGTCGAGCCCGGGATTGAGGTAGGCGTTCGCCGCGGTGGCGGTGTCGAGGCCGCGGGCGAGGAGCAGCTGGGCGATGGGTTCGGGGACGGAAGCTTCGCGGGCGAGGGACTGTACAGTGGCGGAGTCGGCCGGACGCAGGCGCCATTCACGGATGGGGATAGGAATGACGCTACTCGTCTGGGTCGCCATCGTCGACGATGATGCCGCCCAGCTCGGTCATGGATTCCATGAGCTGCTGGAAGCGGTCGTACCAATCGGTTGCGGTCTCGTATAGGAACATGACGCCCTGGTAGGGGAAGCCGATCTGAAGGTAGCCGGTCTTGCCGACGAACTGGATAAGAGACTGGACCTCGTCGATCTCAGGCGAATCATTGTCAGGGAAGCTCTGCTCGCGAAGGTGTTCCAGAAGCGCGACGATGTCGGGCTTTTCGAGGACCACTTCGCTCATGGTAATGAAGGGTGAGCCGGCAGCCTTGGCATGCTCGACAAAGTCTTTCCAGGAGTCCGAGTCGACCTCCTCGAAGAGGACGGCGGGGACCTCGTCGGAGACGTAGCCCTGCAGGCGGCGCATGCCGTGGCCGGCGATAAAGGCCACCATGTCGTCCTTGAGCGAGATGAGATTATCGGGCTGCATCGGCGCTTATTGTCTCAGACAAAGGGGCGGAGGGGGAAGGAAAAGGCAGCCGGGGCAGCGTGATATAGTCGAGGAAAGTCCATGATTTTCTCCAAAGATTATGTCGGATATCTTGCGCGCCAAACAGTGAAACACCTGGTGGATGCAAAGATGCTGCGTACTGAAAAATATGCCGTGTTGAATGAGCGTGTTGCGCAGGCCATGGTGGATGAGTTGTCACTGGAAGACCGCATCAATGACGAGGTCCGGGTGATTCTGGAGGCCTTTCAAGAGGATATGCGCAAGACCGGCGCGAGCTACCCAGAGATGTTCAAGAAGGTAAAGATGGAGTTGGCACGCAAGTACAAGGCGGTGCTATGAGGATTAGCCGCGACAAGCTGAATAAGCTGGCCCACACCGTGGCCGATACTTTGGCGGAGATCGATGAGGCGGAGTTTCTGGAGGACCGCAATACTATCCGGCAGGAGGCGCGCAAGGCGCTGGAAAAGCTATTGATGGATGAGACCCGGATTGACGCGGCGGCACGGCTAAAGATCGCTTCGCAGCGGAAGATCATCATGGAAGGGTCGCAGGAGTGGGACATCCTGTACCGCAAATACTATAACGACGAAGTGAAGAAGCTGGGACTTTAGTTTTTCCGGGTGGCCTGCGGGTGCGGGTTTGCATCTGATAGAGTGAGCCCATAGCTACGATGAAGTTCGTCACCCCAGAGGTTTTCGCCAAGCAACAGGTCGCCGCCCTACAGGAGTATTCCCTGTTGGCCTGGCGCGCGATCGCAAATATGTTCTCCGCGCCGCGCTATTGGGCTGACATCTATACACAGATGGATTCGATCGGCTTCGGTTCCCTGCCGATTGTGATCCTGACAGGATTCTTTACTGGATGCGTGCTGGCGCTGCAGTCGTCGACCGCACTGGAACGCTATGGCGCCGTAAGCGAGACCGGAACGCTGGTGAGCCTGGGCATGGTGAAAGAACTAGGTCCGGTGCTGACGGGGCTGATGGTGTCGGGGCGGAATGCTTCGGGCATTGCCAGCGAGTTGGGTTCGATGCGCGTGACCGAGCAGATCGACGCCATGCGCGCCCTGGGCACCGACCCGGTGCGCAAGCTGGTGACGCCGCGGCTGGTGGCCACGATCATCATGCTGTTCTTCCTGACGATCCTGTCGGACACCTTCGGCATCGCCGGGGGCAGCATGGTGAGCATCCTGCTGCTGCACCTGAAGGGATCGGCGTTCTTCCATACTGCATACCAGGCGCTTGTGTTCGCGGACGTGGTGCAGGGACTAACCAAGCCGCTGATCTTCGGCTTCATCATTGCCAGCGTGGGCTGCTACTTCGGCATCACGACCACGGGCGGAACGCAGGGCGTGGGACGGTCGACGACGCAGGCCGTGGTGGTGTCGTCGGTGTTCATCATTCTGATGGACTTCATCATCAGCAAGCTGATGATCGGCGTCTTCGGCAGGTGACGCCATGGCCGAGACAACCCAGATCGAACGCGAAGCACTGCATCTGACCACTGGCGACCCGCTGGTGGTCTTCGATGAGGTGTCCATCCGCTTTGATGAGCACGAGGTACTGAAGAGCGTCTCCTTCAAGGTGCAACCGGGAGAGACGCGCATCATCCTGGGGCCGGCAGGATGTGGTAAGAGCGTGCTAATGAAGCTAGCCAACGGCCTGATCCAGCCGGACGAGGGGACAATCTGGGTTTTCGGCGAACGCATTGACCATGCGCCGGAGCTGTCGCTATATCCCATGCGCGCGCACGTGGGGATGGTCTTCCAGGAGAGCGCGCTGTTCGATTCGCTGACGGTGCGGGATAACGTGGGGTTCCGGCTAGAAGAGGAGCACGTCAATCCAGCCGAGGTGACGAGGCGGGTGAGCGAAGCGCTGCGGTTTGTCGAGCTTGAGCAGGCGATCGAGAAGTATCCTTCGGAGCTCTCCGGCGGCATGCGACGGCGGGTGTCGATTGCGCGGGCGATCATCTCGCGGCCAGAGCTGATCCTGTACGATTCGCCGACCGGCGGCCTGGACCCAATTACCTCGACCACGATCGTTGAACTGGTGGTGAAGCAGCGCGATGTATCGCACACCACTGCTCTGCTGATCACGCATCGTCTGCAGGATGCCTTTACGCTGGCGACGCACCGCTTCAATGAAGCGACTGGACACATGGAGCTGATTCCAAATGGCGGAATCGAACCGTCGACGAAGTTCCTGGTGCTGAATGAGGGCAAGGTGGTCTTTGACGGCAGCACGGAAGAGCTGGTGCATACGAAAGACTCCTGGCTGCGGGAATATTTGACCGAATAATGCGGAGGCGCAGAGGAGTTCAGCGCCAGCTTACTGCGAGGTGCCAGCGATGCTCGCGCTGGCTGGCTTTGCGCAGGACGGCCTCGAACTCTTCTAGTTCCGCGATAACTTTGTGGCCCTCGATGCCGAGTTGACGGGGATCGTCGCGGAGGGACGCAAGCAGCGTAGAGACGGTAGTGAGGCCGTCGTCAGGGCGATACCACTGCGGTGGCGGCAGACGCTGGAGCAGGTCTGGATTGCCGGCGCCTTCTTCGATGAGCAGGGCCATGGAGTTCTCATCGGCGGAGAAGAATTCGATGAGCGGCCGGACGTTGAGGCGGAGGGCCAGCTTCTCGAGGGTGTCTTCGTAGCGTGCGAGCAAGCGACCATTGACGAAGATGTCGTAGCCGGGGTCTTCGCCTTCCACCACGATGTACATGGATGCGGCCATCGCGAACAGTATAGCCATCAGAGCTGTGCAAGGCCCAGTGCCACGGGTTGTTCCTCCTCTACACTAGCGCGGAGTGCGACGACCAGCGAGGTGACGGCGATCATGATGGCGAAGTCCACTCGCCAGAGGAAGAACCCGGTGGCGAATACAAAGCTGGAGAGGATGGCTGAGGTCCACATGGCGAGGACGTTCATGCTAAAGGCGGCCAGCGTCATGTGCTTGAGCAGCCAGAACCAGAGCCACGTCGTGGCCACCAGCACAGCTACTTTAAACAGCATCGGTAGAGCCAGGGCGTTCCACAGGTAGGCGTTCGCGCTAGATCGTTCGAAGAGAAACGAGAGAATCAGGCTGCTGATCGCATTGAGCAGGAGCGAGCAGGCCGCAGCCGGAGCTGCGGTGACGGAGGCGAGATGCTGACGGGCAAAGCTCCAGCTATAGACCGTAAGGAGCAGGAGAAGAAGATGTGCGATTAGGGACGGCACTTGCTCCACCCTAACGGCCGTGACGGGAACAACGAGGAAGAATGCGCTAAGACCGGCGATGGCCGCCGCAGGAATAGAACGTGGAACTTCGACTGGGATGATCTGCAGGGCAGCAAGCAAGGCCAACCAAAGAGGCATGGCCAACGTGAGCAGAAAGAGAGTGTCCCAACCTGCACCACTGAGCCAGCGAATGTGGCTGTACTGCGGGCTGAGCAGTATGCCGGCCATCTGCGGCACGGACAACAGTAAAATTGCACCCCATTGGCGCATATTCAACATGCGACGTCCGCGAACGAATATCCATGCGAAGAGGACGCCGGCGCCCAGGAACGAGACCAGTGCTGTTGCTGACAGATATCTGTTCGCCATGGACTGGTCATAGTACTGGGACAGGGCAGAGCCTACATTGCCCTGCAGGAAGGCGAGGGCGATGAAGGAGAAGACGATACGGCGGGTGGGACGCATTGCCTTCCACTATAGCAATGGAGTTAAACAGAAAGACCCGCGCAATGCGGGCATTTCTGTTCAGAGTTAAATAACGGTTTAGCGGCTACCGCCGGCGTTTCCGCCACCACCGTTGGGAGTGCTGCCACCTCCGCCACCTCCGCTGCGGCGTCCACCACGACGGCGGCGTCCACGACGCACTCCACCGGGGACGCTACTGGGAGCACGGTCGCTGGGAGGCGCTCCACCTGCCGGGGCATCGCTACGGTTGAAGTTTGGCTCATCGCTCTCTTCTCCGTCCCCGTCATCGGGACCGTTGTCCGGGCCATCGAGTTCGTCATCACCATCGAAGTCGTCGCCGCCTTCGATGGTGATGGTGCTTTCGTTGCTGGGGGGCTGAGGTTCATCGTTGTTGCGGCGGGGACGCTCGCGGTCACGATCGCGATTGTCGCGGTCGCCACGCTCGGAGCGATCCCGACGGGGACGGTCGCCGCTAGCCTGGATATCGGCGGTTCCCTCCTGCGGGGCGATCTCGGGCAGGCCTAGCTTAGCGCGCTGCTCACGGAGGACAGCCTTACGGGAGAGCTTGATGCGGTTGCCCTCAATGGCTAGTACCTTGACGAGGACCTGATCGCCCTCGCGGAGCTCATCCTTCACTTCCTTGACGCGATGCTCGGCGATCTCCGAGACGTGCAGCAGACCATCGGTGCCGGGGAAGATCTCGACGAAGGCGCCGAATTCAGCGAGGCGGACGACCTTGCCGAGATAAGTCTTGCCAGGCTCGGGGACAGCAGTGACATCGGAAACCATCTGGATGGCACGCTCGAGGGCCTCACCGTCCGAAGACGCGATGTTGACGCGGCCGGAGTCGTCGACGTCGATCTTGGCGCCAGTGGCCTCCACGATGCCGCGAATGACCTTGCCGCCAGGTCCGATGAGGTCGCGAATCTTGTCGGTGGGAATCTGCAGCGTGTGGATACGAGGAGCGAACTTGGACTTCTCCTCGCTGGGAGCGCCAATGACAGCGTCCATCTTGTCTAGGATGAAGAGGCGACCGCGCCGTGCCTGCTCAAGGGCCTCACGCATGATCTGGGAGGTGATGCCCATGATCTTGATGTCCATCTGCAGAGCGGTGATGCCGTTGCGGGTGCCGGCGACCTTGAAGTCCATGTCGCCGTAGTGGTCTTCGGCTCCAGCGATATCGGTAAGGACGGCGTACTTGTCGCCTTCCTTGACCAGGCCCATTGCCACACCGGCGACAGACCCCTTGGTGGGGATGCCGGCCTGCATCAGCGCAAGCGATGCTCCGCAGACAGTGGCCATGGAGGAGGAGCCGTTCGACTCCAGGATGTCGGAGACGATGCGCAGAACATACGGAGACTCGTCTTCGCTGGGGAGGACGGCCTCGATAGCGCGCCATGCAAGTGCGCCGTGGCCGATCTCGCGACGGCCGACGCCGGTCATGCGACCGACTTCGCCGACGGAGAATGGCGGGAAGTTGTAATGCAGCATGAACTTGCGCTTCTGCTCACCTTCATAGCTCTCCATGCGCTGCGCGTCATCGGTGGTGCCGAGCGTCGCGGAGACAAGGGCCTGCGTCTCACCGCGGGTGAAGAGCGCGGAACCGTGCACGCGGGGGAGAACTCCGACCTCGATGGAGATGTCGCGGACCGCGTCGAAGGCGCGATGGTCAGGACGGATACGCTCGTCGAGCACCTGGTCGCGGAAGATCTTCTCACGCAGTGACTCGTAGTACTTGGAGAGCTTCTTGGGCGCCGCAACATCATCGACAGGAAGCTCCTTCTTAAGCTCGTCCTTGATCTCCTTGATCTTGGCATAGCTATCGAACTTGGGGTACTTCTTGGTGTCGAGAGCGTCCTTCAGACGGGCACCAACCTTCTGAGTGAGGGCGTCCATGTAGGCTTTGTCGTTTTCGAGCTCAGGGACAACGCGCTTCTTCTTGCCAGAGAGCTTGACCAGCTCTTCGATGGCAGCGCATATCTTCTTAATCTCGGTGTGTGCGAACTCGATGGCCCCGAGGACGATCTCTTCCGAGACTTCCTTGGCGCCGGATTCGACCATCACGATGCCGTCCTTGGTGCCGACGACCATGATGTTGAGCTTAGAAACGAGGCGCTCAGCGTAGGTGGGGTTTACGATGAACTGCTCATCGATGTAGCCGACGCGGACCGCGCCAACGGGACCGTGGAACGGGATATCGCTAAGGGCCAGGGCGCAGGACGCACCGTTGATGCCGAGGACGTCGGGATCGTTTTCCTTGTCCGCGGAGTAGACGAAGGCGACGACCTGGGTCTCGTTACGGAAGGCCTCCGGGAAGAGCGGACGGATGGGGCGATCGATCTGGCGGGCTGTAAGAATCTCTTTCTCGCTGGGACGGCCTTCGCGCTTGATGAAGCCACCGGGGATGCGTCCGCCGGCATAGGTGAACTCACGGTATTCGACCGTGAGGGGGAAGAAGTCGATGCCTTCCTTAGGGTCGGGCGAAGCCACCGCGGTGGCGAGGATCGCGTTATCGCCGCTGGTGGTGAAGGCGGCTCCGGAAGCCTGCTTGGCGATGCGGCCTGTCTCGAATTTGATTTGCTTGCCGCCGGCAAGCTCTACTGTCACTTCCTGTTTCGACATAGTGTTCTCTCTTTTCTCTCGTCTGTTTTTAATCTTGAGGGCGCTGTGCACCGGATAAAACACGGCCCCGGACGATGCTCTCGCGCGGGGCAGCATGGTTGAAATTTATAGTGGAGATGGAGGGATGCATCATCGGGCACAGCCTCGATGATGGGCCGGTGCTATGGCCTGCGTCGCGGCATATGGTGCTGCCGCATATCCCGCCGTGTGGATAAGTTTCATGGTGCAGATCGTTGTCCTGAGAAACAAAAGCGAAGAGGCTACTTGCGGATGCCGAGCTTCCCGATGACTTCGCGATAACGGTCCGAGTCAGTTTTCTTCAGGTAATCCAGGAGGCGGCGGCGCTTGGAGACCAGCATCAGGAGGCCGCGACGGGAGCCGTGGTCTTTCTGGTGCGTCTTGAAGTGCTCGGTCAGCTCGCCGATGCGCTCGCTCAGGATTGCGATCTGCACCTCAGGACTCCCGGTATCGGAGTCATGAGTGCGGAATTTGGTAATGATGTCTGTCTTCTTTGCGGATGCCAACACAGCAGTAACTTGCTCCTATTTCTTCTCGTATGTGTCTTCTTAAAAGATAGCACGGATGCGGGGATTTCGCCGCATCCGCCGATGCACCACGCACCGCTGCTATTCGATGTTCTTTTTCAGGAATGCGAGGGAGCGCTCACGAGCAATCCGGGCAGCATCGGGACGATAGCTCTCGGAGTCAGGCTCGCGGTTGAAGGCGTGGCCGGCGCCAGGGTAGACGAAGATTTCGACTTCAGGATGCGCGCTGCGGGCGGCTTCGATCTGGTCCTTACCGATATGGGAGTCGTCCGCACCGAAGTGAAGCATGACGGGACAGGAGGGATTCTCCTTAGCGACGCTGCCGATGCCTCCGGCATAGTAGCCGATGGCGCAGGCGGGCTGCATGTTGTGCTGCGGGCCACGGGTGGCGGAGAGCCAGCTCATCAGACCGCCGTAGCAGAAGCCGAGGACCGCGGTCCCCTTCCCCGTGCCGCGCACGGCGTCGAAGGCGGCGGCGATGTCGAGCAGCGAGAGCTCGGGTTTGAGCTCCGGGTAGAGGGAGAAGGCTTTCTTCTTGTCCTCGGGGCTATAGCTAAGCTCGATGCCGGGCTGTATGCGGTCGAAGAGTGCGGGGGCGATCGCGATATAGCCTTCCGCAGCGTAGCTGTCTGCAGTGGCGCGAATGTGCTGGTTGATGCCGAAGATCTCCTGCACGACGACGATGGCGCCGCGCGGCGCTCCGGTGGGCTTGGTGATGTAGGCTTCGAGCTGCTGGCCGTCGGACGCTTTCAGTTTCAGGCGCTCACTCATGGATTCTCCTTGGGAATACGAGGTTCGGACGCTGTGGAGGGCTTACTGGGTGGGATGCGATTCGGGCTGGGTGGCCGCTACGGCGCGGATCTCGCCGATCCAACGCAAGAAATGGACAAGCTGGTGACGCTGCTGCCAGAGGAAGCTAAAGAAGATATGGCGATCAACGTTTTCTGCATGGACGCCGCTGAAGGTCTCAATGCGCCAGCGAAGATAGGGACTGCGCCAAGGACGAAGACGATGGCCCTTGGTGGCATAGTAGAGGAATTTGAGGATGGCTAGCATGACGCGCCTGAAACCAGTATATCTGCTACAGTTTCTTCGCCATGAAAAGCTCAATGAATTGCCTACGCTACTGTATTGCCTTCCTTCTGCTGAGCGCGCCGCTGCTGCGGGCGCAGATACCTACTGCAACCGCCCCTATCGTACCGGACTGGGCTCTCCCGGATGGACCCGGGCATCGCCAGGTGCCACCGCCAGCGGACTTCGCCCGCGCGAGCGTGAACTTCGATACGCCGATCGGTATCTTCGATGGGCAATCGGACATCGGCAGCGCACTGGTGCCGGGGAGTTCCAGCTATAACACCGCGACAAGGCAGTACACACTGACTTCGGCCGGCTACAACATCTGGTACACGCGCGATGAGTTCCGCTACCTGTGGAAGAAGATGAGCGGCGACGTCTCGCTGGCTGCGGATGTGAGCTTCCCCGACCCGAAGGGCTATAGCGACCGCAAGGCGGTACTGGTCATCCGGCAGAGTCTTGATGATGACTCCAAGGAGGCGATGATCGGACAGCATGGCGGCGGCCTGATCCACCTGGCACAACGGCCGGAGAGGCACGCCATGATGATCGATGCCCAGTTCCGCTTCGGCGGCACGCTGGCGAAGATCACGGCAAAGCGGATCGGCATTGAGAAGCGCGGCGACTCGATCGCCATCTTCATCAGCCTGACGGGTGAGCCGATGCATCAGCTTGGACCGCCGATCACGCTGCACTTCGATGGGCCATTTTATGTCGGGATTGGCTTCACTTCGCACCTGCCAGTAACGCCGGATACAGCTGTGCTCTCGAATGTTGTGCTGGAGAACACGGCGGGTAGGTTGGAGATGGCCCAGGTGATGACGGCATCTTCCGCACGGACTCAGCAGCAGCTGCGTAGCCATCTGTTTATCTATGACCTACGTGATGGCTCAACGCATCAGGTTTATAGTGCGGACGGGATATGGGAGGCGCCCAACTGGTCTCCGGATGGGAGCTACCTGATTTCGAACTCGAACAACGGTCTCTACAAGTTTATGCTGAAACCTGATGGGACAGCTGAGCCACAGAAATTGGCGATCCCAGCGGAGTACCGCATCAACAACGATAAGGCCATCTCCCCGGACGGCAAGAGACTGGCATTTTCGGCGACGCTTCCGCCGGGCAGGAGTTCGCAGGTCTTTCTGGCTGACGCCGACGGCAGCAATGCAAGGCTGATGGTGTCGCCTACACCAAGCTACTTCCACGGCTGGTCACCAGATGGCAAGATACTCGCCTTCGTGGCCCAGCGGAATAACAGCGGACAGTATGACGTCTATCGCATCCCAGCTGCGGGTGGAGCGGAAGAGCAGCTTAACTCCAATGTGCATCATGACGACGGCCCGGATTACTCGCCGGATGGCAGGTGGCTCTATATCAACTCCGACCGCTCAGGTAAGGAGGCCATTTGGCGATTCCCTGCTTCCGGGGCCGGCCCGAATGATGCCAAAGCAGAGATGGTGGTGAGCGATGCGATGGAGGACTGGTTCCCACATATCTCACCGGACGGAAAGAAGATGGTGTATATCGGATATCCGACGGGAACGGCCACTCATGATCCCCGCAATGCAGCAGTGCAGATCAAACTCGTTACCATTGCGAACGGAAAAGTGGCTGCCACATCGAAGACGCTCGTGGAGGCCACTGGCGGCCAAGGAACGCTGAACGTCAACTCCTGGGCGCCGGATTCTATGCGCTTTGCCTATATCTCTTACGAAGCTCTGCCATAGCAAAGACGAACGTTACAATTTCTGAGGAGATACTTGTGGGGATTGATAGGGCATTTTTGTGCTTGCAATTCGCTTTTTATTCGCTACAATTCGGGCATGGCTATTACGCGGCGACAAAAAGAGGTCATCGACTTTCTTTCCAACTTCACGCAGAAGAACGGCTACTCACCCTCATACGAAGAGATTGCGCATGGGTTAGGGCTGAACTCACTGGCCACAGTGCACAAGCACGTCACCAATCTGCAGAACAAGGGACTGCTGCAGCGTGCGCACAACCGCAGCCGGTCCATTGACGTTCTGCCGCCACGTTCCAGTAAAAAAGGCAGCGACCGGCTGCCGCTGCTGGGACGCATCGCCGCGGGCCGTCCGGTAGAAGCGATTGAGACTGCCGAGAGCATCTCGCTGAACGACATTATCGGTAACCGCGAGGTTTTTGCCTTGGAGGTGCGCGGCGATTCAATGCGCGATGAGCACATCGTCAGCGGCGACTACGTCCTGGTGGAGCGGACACGCACGGCGCGCGAAGGCGAGATCATTGTGGCGCTGATCGACGGGTCGGATGCGACGCTGAAGCGCTTCTACCGCGAAGGTCCGATGATCCGGCTGCAGCCCTCGAATAAGGAGATGGCGCCGATCTTCGCCCCTGCCTCCAACGTCAGCATCCAGGGCAAGGTGCTGGGTGTGTTGCGCAAGTACGCTTAGGGCTCCCATGGGACGACTGCGGCCATGACCGCATATTTTCCTCCGTTGGCGATGCCGCGGAGGATTTTTATTGTCTGCAATGTTCGGGAATGGACATTTTATCTTGGTTGCGGACAGTTCTGGCTCGCAATCATCTGCCAAACCCTTGAAAAAGCTGTGTTTGTGTTGGCGACCGGATTGCTTCTTTATGGGTAGAGATTTTGTAATTAGAAGGAACTTTCCATGAAGACTCGTATCGCTTTAGGTATTGCCGTTGGATTGATTGCAGCGATCTGTATCGGGACCGCCGGAGTGAACGCCGCCATCCTTGCTGAGAGCAGCTTTGACCGGACGCTGGAGGTCTCTGGACCGGTGACGCTCTCAGTCTCCACGGCTAGTGGCGGAGTACACGTGCATGCGGGTACTGACCGACAGATCCATATCGTGGCGCATGTACGCGCCGATGACCGCCTGACGCAAAGTGAGGCCGATGCTGCCGTGAAGCAGATCGCGGCTAACCCGCCGATCCGCCAGATGGGCAGCATGATCTCCATCGGGCCTGACCGGGAGGACCCGCTTTATCACAACATCGGCATCGAGTACGACATTGTCACGCCAAAGCAAACAACTCTGACCGCGAAGAGTGGATCGGGCAACATCCAGGTGGCCGATCTTGCGCAGGAAGTGAACGCACTAACTGGCTCCGGAGATGTTCAGGCAGACAACATTGGAACCAAGGTGAAGCTGGCAACCGGATCTGGCAGTGTGCATGCGCACGGTATCGCCGGTGACGCGGACGTCTCGGCCGGATCAGGCACCATTGAGTTGCAACAATCCGTGGCAGGCGATGTCCACGCGCGTACTGGCTCCGGCTCCATCCACATTGACGGCGCGAAGAAGGCCCTGATCGCCGAGACTGGTTCAGGATCCATCACTGTGAGCGGAGCGGTCAGCACTTCCGGTTGGCGACTGAGAACTGGCAGCGGCAGGGTGACGTTAGATCTGGGCTCGACGGCGCGCTTTACACTAGACGCGCAGAGCAGCAATGGCGGCATTCACTTGGAGCAGCCGATCCTGATGCAAGGCAGCCTGAACAACCATCACATCCATGGCGCCGTGAACGGCGGTGGACCGGAGGTAAGCATCGAGACCGGCTCAGGCAGCATCGAAATTCGCTAAATCACAACGGCCAGTGAGACGATGGAGGCATGGCACCTCCTCGTCTGCTGGTCTTTGATCTTGATGGCACGCTGATCGATTCTCGTATCGACCTGTGCAATTCGATCAATGCCATGCTGTCGTACTTTGGGCGGCTGGCTCTGCCGGAAGCAGTCATTGCCAGCTACATTGGCGATGGCGCATCGATGCTTGTGCGGCGCGCGCTGGGTGATCCGGAGGGCGACACACACGACGAAGACTTCGTACATGAGGCACTGACGTTCTTCCTCGGTTACTATCGCATCCACAAGCTTGACTTCACTTATGTCTACGATGGCGTGATAGAGGCGTTGACGGCAATTCGCACCGCACATCCCAGGCTGCCGATGGCGGTGCTGACGAATAAGCCGGTCAATCCATCGCGCGATATCTGTGTGCACTTCGGCCTGAACCACTATTTTTTTCAGAACTACGGGGGTAATAGCTTCCACACCAAGAAGCCGGATCCGCATGGACTGAAGACGCTGATCGAAGAAGCGTCGGCACTGACCGGCAGCGAGATTTCCGCCTCCGAGACGATGATGATCGGTGACTCGGATGTGGACGTGTTGACGGCACGTAATGCAGGCGCGCGCGTGCTGGGCTGCTCATTCGGATTGTCGCCACATGCGCTGGCAGCCGCCAAGCCGGACCTCATGGTGCAAGCGCCGAGCGAGTGGCCTGCGGCGCTGGGGTTGGCGTAAAAATAATCGCGCTTGTATATGCTCGGCATCGAATGATTTGAGGTGAGCATGGAGAACAGGCAGACAGCATGTTGCATCGTGGGTGGTGGGCCGGCTGGGATGATCCTAGGATACCTACTGGCGCGCAAAGGCGTGCAGGTGACAGTGCTGGAGAAGCACAAGGACTTCTTCCGCGATTTTCGCGGTGACACCGTGCATCCGTCGACGCTGGATGTGTTCTATGAGCTAGGCATACTGGATGAATTTCTCGCCTTGCCGCACCAGGAGGTGCGGAAGATCGGGATTTCGATCGGCGGAGAGTGTTTCCCCCTGGCCGATTGCACGCGGCTATCGACGCACTCCAAGTTTGTCGCGCTGATGCCACAGTGGGACTTTTTGAACTTCCTGGCAAAGAAGGCCGCACAATATCCCAATTTCACGCTGCTAATGCAGCACAACGTGACCGGATTACTGCAGCGCGACAACAGCGTGGCGGGCGTCCATGCGGAGACACCGAATGGGCCAATGGAGATCCGTGCAGGACTTGTCGTTGGCTGCGATGGCAGGCACTCGACCTCGCGCTCTGCCGCCCATCTGGAGGTACACGACCATGGGGTTCCTATCGACGTGCTTTGGTTTCGCCTGACCAAACATTCAAGCGACCCTCCAGTAGCGTTAGGTCACGTGAACTATGGCGCCCTAGTCGTGCTGATCGACCGTGGCGACTATTACCAGACGGCCTTCATCATTGCGAAAGGGACCTTTGAGACCGAGGTCAAACCCGCAGGATTGGAGAGCTTCCGAGCACGTATCGTGCGGATCGCTCCATTTCTTGCGGACCGCGTCGGCGAGCTTACCTACTGGGAGCAGGTGAAGCTGCTTTCGGTCCGGATAAACCGGCTGAAGTACTGGCATCTGCCCGGGATGCTTTGCATTGGCGATGCAGCGCACGCCATGTCGCCGGTGGGCGGTATCGGTATCAATCTCGCAATCCAGGATGCCGTCGCCGCGGCAAACATTCTGTGGGAGCCGCTGCTGCGCGGCTCCATCGTCACCGAACTAACACTGATGAAGGTGCAGGATCGACGCGAGACGCCGACGCGCATCACCCAAGCCTTCCAGGTGTTCGTGCACCACTTCCTTGCGAAGGTGCTGGCCGATCCAGGCCCAGTGAAGCCTCCTTTACTGCTACATATCTTGCGGCCCGGACCATGGCTGCAGGGCAAGCTCGCGCGCTTCATCGGCGTAGGCGTGCTGCCGGAGCACATTCGTGACAAAGCGCTGACACCCCCTGCTCACTGATGAACCTATAATCGCAACATCATGGCAGCTACCTCCACAGCCCCACCGGCTCCGTCTCACACGCAACGCCAGCTGAAGCCCGCATTGTGGACGGCCATCGCAGCCATGATGCTCTTCGTGATCTTCTACTCGGAGATCCCGATCTTCCGCAGAGAGGACGAGCATGCGCTGTTCCGCCAGATGGGATGGCTGCTGGTACCGCACATCCTCGCCGGGGCCACCGCATTTCTGCTGGGTCCAGTGCAGTTCTCTACCCGGCTGCGTACGCGGCGGCCCCGCTTGCATCGGCTGCTGGGCCGCACCTATGTGTACTCCGTTTTGGTTGCGGCCGTCTGCGCGTTGGCTCTGGCCTTCACTCGCCATCCGCCGCAGGAGATCTACTTCCATACGATGATGCTGGTGCAGGCGGGCGCATGGATCATCACCACCGGGGCTGCCCTGCTGACCGCGCGCAACCGCCAGTTTCAGCAGCACCGCGAATGGATGTTTCGCTCGTACGCTATAACGCTCACCTTTATTGCGACGCGCCTGCCGCAGCCCATCCATGCATGGACGCGCATGAGTCGCGCTGAGCTTGCCATCGCCGTCATCATAATTACGTTCGGTGCCATTCTGCTGGCGGACCTAGCGGTGAACTGGCACGCCCTCACCACTCGCCGCGCCTGCGAGAACTAGTACCTGCCGACTGCGCGGGGTCACGTTCTGTCTCGTCGCATCACCCCATCACCCTAGTGGAAAATGGGCGGCCCTCCCACGTCGTTTTGACCTCGTCATAACCATTTGCTGAACCTGAACTTCCCGTATCCTTAAAGGGAATGGATTTTCAGCTCACTACCGATTACAAGCCACAAGGCGATCAGCCTCGGGCGATCCGCGAGCTGGTCACTGGCCTGAGTGCTGGAGATAAGGACCAGGTGCTGCTGGGTGTCACCGGTTCTGGCAAGACCTTCACCATGGCGAAGGTAATTGCCGAGGTCAACCGACCGGCCCTGATTCTGGCCCACAACAAAACTCTAGCAGCGCAGCTGTATCACGAGTTCAAGCAGTTCTTTCCGAAGAACGCAGTCGAGTACTTCGTCTCCTACTACGACTACTACCAGCCGGAGGCATATATTCCCTCAGGCGACCTGTATATCGAAAAGGAAGCCACGATCAACGAAGAACTGGACAAGCTGCGCCTGTCGGCGACGCGTAGCCTGTTTGAGCGGCGCGATGCCATCATCGTCAGCTCGGTGAGTTGCATCTACGGCCTGGGTTCGCCGGAGGCCTATTACGGCATGCTGCTGCTACTGGAAAAGGGCCAAAAGCTGAAGCGCGAAGACATCACGCGGCGGCTGGTGGAGATCCTCTACGAGCGCAACGATGTTGATTTTCGCCGCGGCACCTTCCGCGTACGTGGCGACATGATTGAGATTTATCCGACGTATGACGAAAACGCCTATCGCATTGAGCTGTTCGGTGATGAAATCGAATCACTGTCGCAGATCGACCCTCTATTCGGCACGGTCAAGCAGAAGTATTCGCGACTGCCTATCTATCCCAAGTCGCACTATGTCGTACAACCGGAACGGAAGAAGACAGCGATTGATGGGATTCTGGCGGAGCTGACGGAATGGGAGGCTTACCTGGAGCGCGAGGGACGCCTGGTGGAATCGCAGCGTATCCACCAGCGCACGCGCTTCGACCTGGAGATGATCAAGTCCGTCGGGTATTGCCATGGGATTGAGAATTACTCGCGGCACTTTAGCGGACGGCTGCCCGGCGAGCCTCCACCTACGCTGCTGGATTACTTCCCTCGCGATTTTCTTCTCTTTATCGATGAATCGCACGTCACCGTGCCGCAACTGCATGCCATGTGGCACGGCGACCGCTCTCGGAAGTCCAACTTGGTCGACTACGGCTTCCGGCTGCCCTCGGCGATGGACAACCGGCCGCTGAAGTTTGAGGAGTTCGAGGTGCGGACGGGACAGATCATCTACGTCTCGGCGACGCCCGGACCCTATGAGCTGACCAAGGCATCCGGCGTAGTCGTGGAGCAGATCATCCGCCCCACCGGACTGATTGACCCCCAGGTGGAGATTCGTCCGGTAAAGGGACAAATCGATGATCTGCTCGCCGAGATTCGTGACCGCGCGAAAAGAAACCAGCGCGTGCTAGTAACGACACTGACCAAACGCATGTCCGAAGACCTGGCAAACTATTACACAGAGGTCGGTGTGCGTTGCCGCTATATGCACTCGGAAATTGAAACACTGGAGCGCATACGGTTGCTACGCGATCTGCGCCGCGGCGAGTACGACGTGCTAATCGGCATCAATCTGCTGCGAGAAGGACTGGACCTTCCGGAGGTTTCGCTGGTCGCCATCTTGGATGCGGACAAAGAAGGCTTCCTGCGTTCGCAGGGTTCACTGATCCAGACCATTGGCCGCGCGGCGCGTCACGTCGAGGGCCGAGCCATCTTGTATGCCGATGTGATGACCGACTCCATGCGACGCGCCATCGACGAGACCAACCGTCGGCGCGAGAAGCAGGTGGCCTTCAACGAGGAGCATGGCATTACGCCAGCAAGCATTGTGAGGCCGCTGGAGATGGGATTGGCCGGCATTCTGAAGGCCGACTACGCTGACCTGACCGAAGAAGCCGCAGGCATGCCGGAGTTCAACACGCAAGCAGATCTGGACGTTTATATCCAGCGGCTGGAGTCCGATATGCGCGAGGCGGCTAAGAAGTTCGAGTTTGAAAAGGCTGCCAGGCTGCGCGATACCATCAAAGAGCTGCGCACGAAAGAGTTTTTATTCAGTTAAATCACGTCTGACCGCGACTAATAGCTGTATTCTGCCGTCTATCAACGTAATCGTTCTTCAGAAGCAAGAAGGAAAGCTGAATTTTGACCCGTTTATCTCAGACGCTCTTTGCGATCCTCGTTGGCACGCTGTTGCCTTCCTCCACGGCATTTGCCCAATCCATGGAGATTAGCGTGGCTGTACTTCCCGATGCTCCCTCTGCTTTGCTACTACAGTCGCAGTCATCGACAGCCACGCCAGTACAACAGGCAACACCGCAGACCGAGGAACAGCGCAAAGCCGAAGCAAATACAGAGCTGAAGCAGGAGGAGCAGCAGCGACTCCTGGGTATTGTGCCTAACTTCAATGTAGTGCTGAACGGAAAAGCAGCGCCGCTGACGGCCAAGCAGAAGTTTTCCCTAATGCTTCATGGCGTTAAAGATCCGTACTACTTCGGCATCGCCTTCATCTCCGCCGGCTACAGCGAAATCAATGATAGCCACACCGGCTTTGGCTGGGGTCCAGCCGGCTTCTTCAAGCGCGCGGGCGCATCCTATGCAGACAACGCCGACGGTGCCTTCTGGGGCAATGCGGTGCTACCAGCGCTTCTGCATCAAGACCCGCGCTACTTTCGCCAGGGCACTGGCAGTATCAAGTCACGCTTCATCCACGCCGCGCTGTCCACTGTTTTGTGCCACGGCGACAATGGCAAGAGCCAATTCAATTTCTCGAACGTTGCGGGAAACTTCATCGCCGGCGGCATCTCGAACCTTTATTATCCCGCCAACGAGCGGGGCGTCGGCCTGACACTAGAGAACGGCGCAGAGGTAACTCTATTTGGGGCGCTGGGCGGACAGGTGCTGGAGTTTGGACCGGACGCGGTCAACCATCTCTTCCATCATAAGAAAAAACAGTAAGAGCGGAGCTACTTCTTTTCCGACAGCACCGAATCACCGGGCAGCGCGTAGATGACCTCGCCGGGCCGCGTGTAGTGCAGCTCTTCCCTGGCCTGATGCTCGATGGCGTTGGGATCGCTTTGCAGCCGGTCGACATGAGCCTTCAAGTCTGCATTCTCCTGCTGTAGCTGACGCAACTGCACGGCAAGCTGCTGCTCATCGTGGCGCTTGTTCCAGTAGGTAGTCAAACCGTTGTGGCCAAAGATCACGTGGTATCCCACAAATAAGGTAAGCGCCGCAGCAGCGACGGTGGCCACCTTACGACGGCCTACCCAGGTACGCAACGCCGCACCGCGTACCACCGCAGGCAGCGGAAGCTTACTTGAGTCCGGGCTGGAATTGCGTGTAAACATCCTCTATTCAGTACATTGCGGTTTTAATGCAACGTCAAGGTGTAGAGACAGACTTAAGCACGTTGGGTACCATCTTCGTTATTAATCGAGCATCTATCGTGGTACAGCTTGTGGATAACCCGGGTGCACTTTCCTGAGTCAGGCTGAATTCTCGGCTCCGTGCAGGTGCTGTTTGTTATCCTTGAAGCAGCCGATGCAGGCACTCTTCGCCATCTCGATCCTTAGCCTGTCCGCCCTGCTCTGGGCCTCTATCTCCGTAACCCGGTACATACTGGTCACGCAGCGGCGGCCCAGCCAGACTCAGCAGCCACCGGAGGCTTTCGCCGAAGTGCTCATTGAGGACAAATTGGCTCAGTTCCGCGGGCATACTAGGCCAATCAGCCAGATTCACCCCGCTTATACGCATTTGGAGCCTGCTTTGCTGCGCCCACAGCCGACACCTAAACCTGTAGCGGCCGATCCGCGGCGCATGGACTGGGATTACTTCAAGAAGAATCTGGGCGATCTGACCGCCCCCTACGAGGCGAACGCTCGCGCGCGCCACAACTAAGCTTCTGACGGACAAAGAGGACTGCATATGCAATCACTGGCTAATACGAATCATTTCCCCACGGCTGCTGGGGTTTACTTCAAGACGCTGGAGGGTCGCGCGGTACTGGCACTGGCCGGGACCGGCCTGATGGCTCTCTGCGCGCACGTCTCCGTTCCGCTGCTGTTTACTCCCGTGCCCCTGACGCTGCAGACCTTTGCCGTACTGCTGATCGGCTTTCTGTTAGGACCAGTGATGGGATTTTTTTCTCTGTTGGCATACCTAATGGAAGGAGCCAGCGGGCTGCCGGTCTTTAGCCCACATGGGGGGCCGGGAGGCATAGCAGAACTGATGGGACCAACCGGTGGCTATTTGCTCGCCTACCCCTTCATGGCCGCGGTTGCAGGCTTCGTTTCACGCGCACTACCTCTGCGTCACGTGCCTTTTATTGCGTATACAACTGCCGGCGTGGTCGCCAGCGCACTGCTCTTTGCAGCCGGGGCTGGATGGCTGATGGCGCTCACTCACATTGGACCGGGGACCGCCTGGACCGCCGCGATTGCCCCCTTCCTGCCCGGCGAAGTCATCAAGATATGTGCTGCAGCAGGCATATCCCGAGCCGTCTACCGTCATCCAATTACCGAATCTTAATTCCGCGTACTGGAACGCGAATAGGCATACCCAGCTACCGTTATGCCCGCTAAATCAAAGGAATCCAAGAAACCTATGAGTACTGCTACTGCCGCCGAGGTGCGCGAGATCTCCATCGCGCACAGCCCTGACTCCGACGACGCCTTCATGTTTTATGGGCTGGCCACCAACAAGGTACGTGTGCCGGGCTACAAGTTCGTGCACACGCTCACCGACATCCAGACGCTGAACCAGAAGGCGATGGACGAAGCCTTCTACGACGTTACCGCCATCTCATTCCACGCCTACCCATATCTCCAGGAGGACTACACCCTGATGGCCTGCGGCGGAAGCGTAGGCGACAGTTATGGCCCAATGATCGTGGCGCTGAAGCAGTACTCCCTGGACGAGGTGCGCAAGCTGCGCATCGCAGTGCCCGGCACGCTGACCACCGCATATCTCACCCTGAAGCTCTTCGCGCCTGAAATCGAGACGGTCTCTGTTCCCTTCGACAAGATTATCCCTGCAGTGGTCTCCGGCGAGTTCGATGCCGGCCTAATCATCCACGAAGGTCAGCTGACCTACGGCAGCAACGGTCTGGTAAAGATCCTCGATCTGGGCCAGTGGTGGCATGACGAAACCGGCCTGCCGCTTCCGCTCGGCGGCAACGCCATTCGGCGCTCGCTGGGCAAGGAAGTGATGCAGATCACCACGCAGGCACTGCGCGATAGCATCCAGCACGCGTTGGACCATCGCGACGAGGCGCTGGCTTACGCCATGCAATTTGCCCGCGACCTGGATCCAGCACTGGCTAATCGCTTTGTCGGCATGTATGTGAACCAGCGCACGCTCAACTACGGCGAGGATGGTCGAGAGGCCATCCGCAAGCTGCTGGAGATGGGCTACGAGCGCGGCATCATCACCAAGAAGGCGAAGGTAGACTTCGTCGGCTGAGGATGAGTCTTGTAAGTGCTTTTCAGGCTCATTATTCACACTTTGGCATGATAATATTTTGAGTAAGGAAGCGTTTTTTCGCTTCCGCCCATTCACGATTGCTCTTATCTGAGGCAATTCCGGACGCGTAGCTCAACTGGCAGAGCATTCGACTCTTAATCGACAGGTTGTAGGTTCGATTCCTACCGCGTCCACCAATCCCACGCTAGCTTCCAATCGGTGACTGTTACGGCTCATCGCCGGGAGCATCACATTTCTTGCAATCCAATTTGCGGCCCAGCTTCGTGGCACGACCTGCTTCGGTCACGACCCAAGGGCGCAGTTCCCACGGCGGACGATGGTGTGTGTGTGGCGTGTGTCCGCAGGATAGCTCCGCGATCCAGTCGCCTTGTTCATCCTGATGGAAGCGGTGATGGGCTGGAGCATGGCTCTAATGCCCTAGAAGGTAAAGGCCAGACCCCCCTGCAGGGTACGCGCCGCCTGTGCAAAATACAGCATCTTGCCATCGGGAGAGACGGCAACGGGGCGGTAGCCTTGCGCCAGCAGGTTATCGACGTCCAGGACCGCCTCAAAACCCTCAGGAAGCCGCCGCCAGCGCAGCGGCTGACGCACATAGAAGTCCAGATAGGCGCGATCAGAAGCGGCATCATAGACATTCACTGCAGTCGCCGTGGAGCGCGGCTGCCAGCGGTAAGACATGCGTAGGTTTGTCCCGGTATTGACGAAGTTCCCCTCCATTGCCACCATCCCGGTTTGCGACCATTGCGATGTCATCCGACTGGCCGCAGCGTCCAGGCTGCCGGTCGTTGGACCAGCCGACACCAGTGCGTCACCGGTAGAGTATTCACCGGAAATCCAAAGCGATTGGGTAATCGGCTCAGCCACCGCAACGCTGATCCCACGCGCTCGATAGGAGGGACCGAACATGCGGAAGCTCCCCGTCGATGGGTCACTGAGCACGCCATCCCCGCCCAGCGCAGGCGCTCCCACTCCGGATAGCATCAGCGCCACCAGATCATCTGCATAGAGCGCCGCCTGCACCTTGCCCTGCCCTGTCTTCTTCGTAATCGAAATCTCCTGGTGCCTGCCCCGCTCGGTCTTCAAAATGCCGCCACTCATTACTGCTACGGGCGTCTGCTCGTGGAGCGAATCAAGATCGCTGATGCTCTGTAGTTCGCGCGCCGTGGCCATGCGATAGGCAAGTAACAGGCCGGGGGCGGGTCGGACAGTCACGTTGAGGAATGGCTGCGCCGTAAGCGACGTCTCCGAAGACGGGCTGACGATCCCTCGCAGCATACTTCCTACTTCAATGGCAACCGTGTCGCCGAATTCCATCCGCTGCGCGTTGATCAACGTCATCGTCTGCAGGCCGGACCGCTGCCCGGCGGCACTGCCGGTCTGCAACTCCGGATGATTCTGGTAGAACGCCGCCATCCGGATCATGCCGGCAAGTCCCAGGCTGCGCTCATATCCAGCGCCCAGATCAAAGGAGGAATCCAGACTATTGCGGACACGCGGCAGACCCAAATCGGCGCGGAAGATGGCCGCCGATCCCTCAACCCCGCCGCGATCCATACTGACCACCGAATGCACGCCGCCATTGCCGAAGCCGCCGCCGGACAGCACAGCCGCGCTATGTTCCATCGAATGCCGCTGCACGGACTCACCCGCTAATGCATCATCCAGAATGCGCAATACCGGCCGGTTCTGTGCCGAGCGCAGGGTCCAGGCCCAGTCATCACTTGGAGCATCCGGGACGCGGCGGCGTGTCGGGAGCCATTGTGTGGCATCGTAGAGAGCGTTCAGCGTCAGGTTCACCGTCGCCTGCACGCCCGCACCCAAGCGCAGGTTCTGGCGCATCGCTGGCAAAAAAAGTGCTGCCGTGGCCCGCATCTCATAACGGCCCGGAGCGAGGTCATGGATGCGATAGCATCCGTTGAGGTCGGTAATGGCGGTAGCGATGGCCGTAGCATCAGGCCCCAGCACCTGGACCAACGCGCCCATCTGCGGTGAGCCATGCGTGTCGCGGACGACACCCTTCACGATCGCGTTATGGGAAGATTCGGCAGAGGCCGCGCAGACGACTCCCGCCAGTGCAAGCACCAGCAGAAGCGGAGCGGATTGGGATCGATGCTTCATCGCGCATTGCCTGCCTGCGCGTCCCTGGCTACTTCCTAAAATGCGCGTAACCAGCTCGATGCAGGTTACGCGTCTGGAGTACGTCTGCTGCCGGCCATCGCATAAAATCCGTGTGGCCGTGCACCACTTGCGACCCGCTCCGGGTTAATCCACTTCAAACGTCTGCGACGGAGCGATCTGCTGCTTGGAGATGCCGTCGTTCACCTTAATCGTGAGCTGGTATTTGCCCGGTTGCAAACTGGCCAGCTTCAGGCTCTTGGCCAGCGTCAACTGGTCTGCATTCTGGCTGAACTTGGTTGCGCTCGACTGCGTCTCCGGCTTGCTGGTGGCCTCCGTCATGTCCAGGACCACCTTGTTCGAAGCCGACTCCGTAATCAGGTATTCGATAGTTGCGTCGTTCTGCTTCTTTTTGTCGTCGATGCCCAGATTGTAGACCTGCATCCAGAAGTTGAGGACCTGGCCACGGTTGAAGCTAACCGGAATGGCGGGTGACGCGGAGACGCGCGGCTGAACATGCGTGTTTCCGATGACAAAGCTGCCTTGGCCGATATCCTTGGAGGGCACATTGTACATCTGGTCGGCGAGGATTAGCGAGGATGAGTCGAGTTTATCATCGTCATAGCGGGGTACGTCGATGCTGAAGAACCTGTGCCCTATATGGTCAGGCCGGTTCACGTCCTTGATGACGAAGTCGACCCGATAGCGGCCGGGTGACAGAGGAATCGAGTTCCAGTACAGAGAGGACTGCAGTTTCATGTTGTCCAGCAGCTCGGCAGGCACCTGCTTCGTCAACTTGTCCTCGATCGGCCGAATGACCTTGCCGGCAATACTGGTGACGCGTCCCTCAATCTCCACCGAACCCGTAGCCACTCCGTCCTTGGTGGTAAAGGTGATCTCCTTGTTCTGGATCTGCAACGTGATAGGCACCAGGACGGTTTCGTCGGTCACCTTCACATAGTCCGCACGGACCAACATCGGGAACGGCGGCCCGCTCAGGATCTTGGAAGTTACCAGGTACGCCTCCAGGTCCTTGTACTTCACCTCGGGCGGAGCCATCAGCTTGGTGAACCGCTCTAGGCGATCGAACTCTTTGCTCTGGTTGATGTTGGATTCCGGTCCAGTGCCCAGCTGCTCCAGGCTGCCGTTCAGGCGATCTTCCGGCTTCGCCTTGCCCTGCTCTTCCCACATAGTGGGTCCCATGCCCGGTGTGTGCTTCAGGGCGTCCTTCTCGGAGCGGTCGATCGTGGCGCGATACTCGTTGCACATGCAGGCATCGACAAACTCGATATCGACGTTGTCGCCTATGCCCGGGAGGTAGCGGTAATGCCATATCTCGAACGGATACGTCACGGTCTGTCCGCCGCCTTCATCCATCGGACGGTTGTATTCGCCGCCGGAGGGCTGTGAGTCGATGCTGTCAGGCTTGCCGAACTTGATATACATCATGCCGCGGTCGGTCTTCCAACCCGGCTCGCCTGCCGCATAGTGATCATTTGCAAAGGCGATGCGGCGATAGTGCTCATCCATGAACTCGTTGTCCGGTGAATCCTGGTTCGGATTGCGCCGCTGCCAGAAGGACTCTTCGAATTTGTCGCGCTCTTCGTCGTTGGTCAGGTGCTTGAAGGCAGCCAACTCTTCATCGGTGATGATCCAACGTACGTCTTCATCCAGCCACTTCTTATACTCGCCCTTGATTTCCTTGCTCAGGTCCTTCTGCTGCTGGACCTTATCGTGGTCGCTCAGACGGCGCTTCAGCGGGTCCGGCTTCTCCGGTACCGGCACTAGTTGCTCCACGTCCGTGGTCTGCGAGGCTGCGGGCTTGGACGTCTGCGGGGCCGGTGTAGTCTGCGCATTTTGCGCGAACATCGGCGCACCCGCACAGGTGATCGAAAGCAGGAAGGAAAGAGAAAAAAAACGGCGCTGGATGACCATAGGGAAACACTCCTATTTCTTACAATTATACTTTAAAAATCACAGCAATTCGTTATCAAACGGTGCCATTTCAGCAAGCTCCTGCTGCTATCATCGCGGTAAAACGAATGCTTCCATTTGTCCTGTGAATTACCGGCAACTGCCGCCTTGATGTTTCGTCTAAACCATGGGACGGAACAGCTGAACGAATGTCATCCGCAGCACGTATCTCTTGCCAATGAATGGCTTTGCGGTTGGTCCAAACCGCGTTGACGTTCCGAGAAAGGCTCTATGAGCATAAAGAAGATTATCTGGATCGCCGTTGCCGTCCTGCTCGTTGCAGGCACGATCACTGGCGTCGTCGCATACAAACGCTCCCAGGTAACCAAGGTCGCTACCGGTAAAGCAACGGTCGGAGATCTGGTCTCCACCGTCAGCGGTACGGGACAGATCAAGCCAAAGACCTATGTCAACGTCGGCGCAACCGCCTTCGGCCGCATCACGCATCTCTATGTGAAGGAGGGCGACCACGTCAAAGCAGGCCAGCTCATTGCCACTGTAGAGAGCGAGCAGCCGGCCTCAGCGGTCCAGGCACAGCAGGCAACCATCGCCGCCTCTAAAACCGATCAAGAGGCCGCAGTTGCCGCGGAAAAGACAGCTGAAGCCAACGTCGCGCAAGCCAAGGCCGATCTGGAGCAGAAGAAGTTCGACTTCGACCGCGCCCAGGCACTGTACAACGACCAGATCCTCGCCAAGCAGGACTTCGATGCCAAAAAGGCCGCGTATGACATGTCCGTCGCTACGCTGGACCAGCGCATTGCGGCAGTGGTCCAGGCCAAGGCGCAGACAGCCTCCGCCGTCGGGCATATCAACCAAGCCGTAGCGACGCTGCGCGGCAGCAACTACTCGCTCGACCTGACCCAGAGCCGTGCTCCCTTTGACGGCCTGGTGACGAACGTTCCGGTGCGTGAAGGCGAGACTGTCGTGGTCGGCATTCAAAACGCCGAGGGCTCGACCCTGATGACGCTGGCGGACATGTCCATCATCACCGCAGAGGTAAAGGTCGATGAGACGGACATTGTGAACGTAGCCATGAACCAGCCTGTGGATGTCACCGTCGATGCCCTGCCCGGAAGGATATTCAAAGGCCACGTGACCGAGGTCGGTGACCAGGCGTTGCTGCGCACTACGGGCATGGCAACCAGCCAGAGCACTACCGGCACTGAAGAGGCCAAGGACTTCAAGGTCGTCGTCACGCTCGACCAGGCCAGCGACGAGCTCCGCCCAGGTCTCTCCGCCACGGCCAAGATAACCACGGCGCACAAGCTCAACGCATTGACCATCCCTATCCAGTCGCTGGTGGAGCGCGACATGGCCGATGAAGCCACATTGCTAGCCCATGACGGCAAGCCGCCCAAGGTCAACGCGAATGACCCTGCAAACACCCGAAAGCCGCAGATGGTGCAGGGAGTCTACAAGCTCAGCACGATCAACGGTGAGCTTCGGCCGGTCTTTGTCCCCGTCACCACCGGAGTGACCGGCACTACGGACATCCAGGTCCTCGGAGGGCTGCAGGCAGGCGATGAGATCGTCACCGGCCGCTACAAGGTGCTGCGCACCCTCAAAAGCGGCCTCCCGGTAAAGCGAGACAATACGCCAGAGACCGCAGCCGACGCTAACTCCAGTTAATCGTGCACCCTGCGCAGCGTATCATCATCCAAAGAGCCGGAACGAAAACCGGGAGAGCCGATTGACCCAGCAGGCAGCAGACCAGTCCACCAGTCCCACCATGATGAGCAGTGAGCCTTCGTGTGGACCCGAGGTCATCGTCACCAGTGATCTGTGGAAGACCTACGAGATGGGCGATCAACAAGTGCATGCCCTCCGTGGTGTCAACCTGCGCATCCACCACAATGAGTATGTCGCGATTATGGGTCCATCGGGCTCCGGCAAATCGACGCTGATGAATCTGATCGGCTGCCTCGATTCGCCCAGCAAGGGCCGCTACTGCCTTAACGGCCACGACGTTTCGCAGTTGAACGACGATGAGCTGGCACGCATCCGCAACAAAGAGATCGGCTTCGTCTTCCAGACCTTCAACCTGCTGGCCCGCGCCACTGCCCTCCACAACGTTGAGTTGCCGCTGATCTACAACGGCACGCCTTCGGCCGAAAGAATCGAACGCGCCAAGGCCGTGCTGGAGTCCGTGCATCTCGGCGAACGCATGATGCACAAGCCCAACGAGCTCTCCGGCGGCCAGCGCCAGCGTGTGGCCATTGCTCGGGCCCTGGTCAACAGCCCGTCCATCATCCTCGCCGATGAGCCGACCGGCAACCTCGACTCCAAGACCGGCGAAGAGATCATGGCGCTCTTCGACGATCTGCACCGCCGCGGCAACACCATCGTGCTGGTCACCCACGAGCCCGACATCGCCGAGTACGCCGACCGCATCATCACCATCCGCGATGGCAGCGTTGCTGGCGATCATCTCTCCACGCGCAAGCGCAACCGGTAAATCCTCGAAATGTGCCCCCAAGATAGCCTGAATCTTCCTGTCCAGCACAACATGGGGCCCGTTTTGCCGTCTAATTTACGTATGGTTAAACTCCCCGCAGGCTGGACCTTGTCCCTTCTGGGCGCTCTCGCGCTAGCCGCAGTATCCATGCTGCATGCTGCGGATGCACGCTTTGACCTGACTGGACCACCCATCGACGTGCGCGTCACGCGCTCAGGCATGTCTCTGCCCATTGACTCCGTCCCCAACCTGCAGCCCGGGGACAAGCTTTGGCTGCATCCTGATCTACCGTCGACGCAGTCGGTGAAATATCTGCTGGTCGTCGCCTTCCTACGTGGCACCACCAATCCGCCGCCTGACGACTGGTTCACGCGTATTGAAACCTGGGACAAGAAGGTCCGCGCCGAAGGCACGACCGTCGTCGTCCCCGGCGAAGCGCAGCAGGTCATCCTCTTTCTCGCGCCGGTCACAGGTGGCGACTTCACCACGCTGCGCTCCGCCGTGCAGGGGCGCCCCGGCGTCTTTGTCCGCGCCGCGCAGGACCTGGTCGAAGCGGGCTTCGAGCAGGTACGTATCGAAAAATACATCTCTTCCATGAAGCAGGCGCCGGCGTCGGACCACAAGGCCCTGCTCGAGCACTCCAACTTCCTCGCATCCACCCTGAATCTGAAGCCGAATGAAGAGTGCTTTAGGCGCCCGGTCGATCAACAGTCCACCTGCCTGACTCAGTCTGGCAACCAGACTTTACTGGACGATGGGCATGGCGAAAGCATCGCGGCCACGATTGCTACCGGCCCCAATGCCGACCTCATCACCGCCGCCAGCACCACCCAGCTCGCCGGAGCAGGCCTGTACAGCGCTTACGTTGGCGCCGTCGTGGACCTGGTGCGCGTACTCAGCGGCCTGCATACGGCGAAGTACCAATATATCCCCGCTATCGCCTTCCCGCAGCAGACAAGCCTGAACCTGCGACTTAACACGCCGCCATCGTTTCACGATCCCAAGTCGGTCATCGTCATCGGCCTGCCTGCGGTGCTGGCCTCCACGCCACCGCCGCTGCGCACCGTCAATGAGAAGCAGTCCACCTGCCTGCTGCGTCCGAGCGCAGCGCTCTTGGTCGACGGAGCACCGCTGGTCTTCTCCACCAACTATGCCCACGACCTGAAGCTGCATCTGAACACGCCGCAGCCCACGCCGGACATCCCGCTCACCGCCGACGCCTACCAGGGCGGCCTGGTGCTGACGTCCGATCCCAAGCGCCGCGAACTCCCGGCATCGCTCACGGACATAAAGCCCTCTCCGTCTTCCACGCCGCTCGCACCCAGCGCAGCCTTCCACTCCGACGGCCTGCTCACCGGCACCATCATCGGCTATTGGGGATTTGACCACTTCACCGGGCCCACGCTGCTTCTACAGGACGCTCCCGGCAAGGACTGGCGCATCGAGGGCGACCAGCCGCTCATCGCTGGTCAGGATGAGCATATTGAGATCACGTCCACCGGCACCGCCTGCGTGCAATCCGTCGTCGCTGAGACCATGCCCAGCCGCTCCGTCAAGGCGGATTGGAAGCAAAGCGACGATCCTGCCCGGATCGACGTCACGCTGGCCCTGCGCACGGCATCGACACCTTTGCCACTCAAGCTCTCCATCCGCCAGTTCGGGGATGCGCATCTCGAGACCGTCTCCACGCAGACTTTTTCTGAACCGGCGAAGCTCGAGACCCTCGTCTTCCACGCCGGCGACTCCACCGCAACGCTTCGTGGAACAACCCTCGATCAAGTCAAGCAAGTCGAGCTTGGTGGTGCTGTCTTTATACCTCAGCCCGATTCGCCGCCGGGCGCGCTTGAGCTGAAGCTTTCATCCGGTGTGGGGACACCGCGCCTCCGCGTCGGCGACAAGTTGACGGCAAAGATCGCGCTCATCGACGGCCGCACGCTGCCCTTGGTAGCCAC
>Ga0206886_1013_pt1 | contig 41615 bp, 36 predicted proteins | sample Alteio_BWOrgHeat_92_FD_152952 | JGI IMG/M metagenome (GOLD analysis project Ga0206886, IMG submission 152952) | Enriched cells from forest soil in Barre Woods Harvard Forest LTER site, Petersham, Massachusetts, United States - Alteio_BWOrgHeat_Nextera2 ... | reverse complement strand
AAGCAGTGGCCGTCGCGGAGCATGACGAAGGACTCGCCACGGAGTTGTTTGAGGGTGAGGGATTTTGCGGCGGCGTGCGGGTGGTCTTTGGGTAGCGCGGCGAAGAGAGGCTCGGTGCGGAAGGGGACGGCTTCGAGGTCTTTGTGGCGGAGCGGGAGGGCGAGGACGGCGAGGTCGATGGAGAGATCGCGGAGACCTTCGACGAGGGTGGAGGTCATCTCCTCGAGAATACGGAGGTTGGCCTCAGGGTACTTGCGGGCGAAGGCGGCGGTGTAGCGGGGCATGAGGTAGGGAGCGATGGTAGGGATGACGCCGACGGCGACGCTGCCGCGGAGGTCCGAGTGTCTGTCGGCGATGCTGGAGCGGGCGGCCTCAGTCTGCTGGAGGATGGAGCGGGCGTGCGGGAGGAAGGCGCGGCCGGCCTCAGTGAGGCGGACGCTGCGGCCCAGGCGGTCGAAGAGTTTTACGCCGAGGTCGCGTTCGAGCTTGAGGACCTGCTGGGAGAGCGAGGGCTGGGCGATGGCGCAGCGCTCGGCGGCGCGGCTGAAGCTGCCGGTATCGGCGACGGCGCATGCGTATTTGAGCTGGTGGAGCTCCATAGGTGATGTCTATACCTAGAATGTGAGTTAGATATTGGAACTATACCTTACCATAGTGCTAAAGTCAGGGCGTCAAGACACATAGGAGAAGACGCATGGCGACCGAAGCAAAGTGCCCGTACCACCACAGCAGCAGCCCAGCTACAACGAACCGGGACTGGTGGCCGAATCAGCTGAACCTGAACATACTCCATCAGCATTCCTCCCTATCCGATCCGATGGGCGACGGCTTCGATTATGCGGAGGAGTTCAAGAGCCTGGATTATGCTGCCCTGAAGAAGGACCTGACGGCACTGATGACGGACTCGCAGGACTGGTGGCCTGCCGATTTTGGGCACTATGGGCCGTTGTTTATTCGCATGGCATGGCACAGCGCGGGCACCTACCGCATCGGTGATGGACGTGGAGGCGGCGGCAGAGGCCAGCAGCGGTTTGCGCCTCTGAACAGCTGGCCGGACAACGTCAATCTAGATAGAGCGCGGCGGCTGCTGTGGCCGATTAAGCAAAAGTACGGCAGGAAGATCTCGTGGGCCGACCTAATGATTCTTGCCGGCAATGTTGCCCTTGAGTCGATGGGCTTTAAGACCTTCGGCTTTGCCGGTGGGCGGGCGGACGTCTGGGAGCCAGACATGGACGTGAATTGGGGGCTGGAAGACAAATGGATGGGAACGGACAAGCGCTTCTCCGGCGATCGCGAGCTAGCTAAGCCGTTCGGCGCGGCGCACATGGGGCTGATCTATGTGAATCCAGAGGGCCCCGATGGAGTTCCAGATCCAGTTGCGGCAGCGAAAGATATCCGTGAGACGTTCGGGCGCATGGCGATGAACGATGAAGAGACGGTGGCGTTGATCGCGGGAGGTCACACCTTCGGTAAGACGCACGGGGCGGGTCCTGCCGAGCACGTGGGCGCGGAGCCGGAAGGGTCGCCGATCGAAGAGCAGGGGCTGGGCTGGTCTTGCGCGTATGTCACGGGCATTGCCGGCGACGCCATCACCAGTGGGCTGGAGGTGACGTGGACCAGTACGCCGACAAAGTGGAGTAACGACTTCTTCGAGCACCTTTTCAAGTACGACTGGGAGCTGACCAAGAGTCCGGGTGGCGCGCAGCAGTGGAAGCCAAAGGGTGATGCAGGTGCAGGCACGGTTCCGGATGCTCATAATGCGTCGAAGCGCCGTGCGCCGGCGATGCTGACCACGGACCTTGCCCTGCGATTCGATCCGGCCTATGAAAAGATCTCGAGGCGTTTCTACGAGCATCCGGAGGAGTTTGCAGATGCGTTTGCTCGCGCGTGGTTCAAGTTGACACATCGCGATATGGGATTGCGGGCGCGCTATTTGGGCCCAGAAGCGCCGAAAGAAGAGCTTATCTGGCAAGACCCCATCCCGGCAGTGGACCATGCACTGGTCGATGAGCAGGATGTAGCTTTGCTGAAGGGTAAGATACTTGCTTCGGGGCTCTCGGTTTCGGAACTGGTTTCGACCGCGTGGGCTTCGGCGTCTACTTACAGGGGTTCGGATAAGCGTGGCGGGGCGAATGGGGCGCGGGTCCGGCTGGCTCCGCAGAAGGATTGGAAGGTCAACCAGCCTGAGCAGTTGAAGAAAGTGTTGCATGCGCTGGAGGGGATTCAGCGGGAGTTCAATGGAACACAGAAGGGCGGCAAGAAGATGTCGCTGGCAGATTTGATTGTGCTGGCTGGGTGCGCGGGTGTGGAGCAAGCGGCGAAGAATGCGGACATCCATGTGACTGTTCCGTTCACGCCGGGGCGCATGGATGCTTCGCAGGAGCAGACGGATGTGGAGTCGTTCGCGGTGCTGGAACCGAGGGCGGACGGCTTCCGCAGCTACAGCAACGGCGGTGGCGGCGTACATGCCGAGGTGGAACTGCTGGACAAGGCTCAGTTGTTGACGCTGACGGCCCCGGAGATGACGGTGCTGATCGGTGGGATGCGCGTGCTAAAGACAAATTTCGGCCAGACGGAGTTTGGGGTCTTCACTAAGCGGTCCGAGGCGTTGACCAACGACTTCTTCATCAACCTGCTGGACATGCGCACAGCGTGGAAGGCGGTCTCGGATGCACAGGACGTATTTGAAGGGAGAGATCGCACGACGGGAGAGCGCAGGTGGACGGCGACGCGGGCCGATCTAATCTTCGGCTCCAATGCCCAGCTGAGGGCGCTGTCCGAGGTCTACGGAAGTGCCGACGCGCACGAAAAGTTCGTCCGCGATTTCGTTGGGGCGTGGAACAAGGTAATGAACCTGGATCGATTCGACCTGGCTGAACGCCTGCGGTAGATACCTCGCGCTTAGCGGCGGTTGTCGGTGGCGGGTTCGGGGTGGATGAGGAGGCGGGTGACGTCGGGGTGGGTGGCGCGGAAAGTGCTTTCGAGTTCCGAGATGACTTTGTGTACGCGGGACATGGGGAGGTCGTCGGGCAGGGTGCAGTGGAGGGTGATCTGGATGTCGCCGGAGCTGGGGCTGGTGACGACGACTTCGTGGATGTCGAGGACTTCGGGGAAGGCGGCGGCAGCGCGGCGGAGGTCTTCTTCGATGCGGGTGGCTTCGAGGGCGGCGGGATGCTCGATGGTGGCGGGCTGGCTTTCGATATGGGTGACGATAGTGGCGATCTGCGGGACCTCGCGGCGCATTTCGGACTCGAGGAGAGTGACGAGGTCGTGGGCGTCGCGGAGGGGCATGGACTCGTCGACTTCGAGGTGCTGCTCGACGTGCAGGCCGCCGTTGTAGCGGTGGACGAGGACGTCGTGGGTGGCGAGGTTGAGGCGGGCGGCGACGGCGCGGACGCGGTCGAAGATGCTCTCTGAGGTGTCGGCGGTGGGAACGGAGTGGACGACGACGTCGGCGCCGGGGAGCAAGCCCTGAATGGCAGAGGTGGCCTGCGCGGTAATCTGCTCGGAGCGCTGGAAGGTAAGCGTGCGGTTGATGCCGAGGGTGAGGTCGGCGAAGGTGTTTGGACCGGCGCGGCGGAGGCGAAGGCTGTGCACGGCGAGTACGCCGTCGATAGTGTGCAGGTCATGCATGAGCTGGAGGCGCTGCTGGCGGAGCTCGGGCGGGGTGGCGTCGGTGAGGGTGTCGATGGTGCGGCGGGCAAGGCTCCAGCAGACGCGAAGGATGATGATGGCGACGGCGAGAGCGGCGATGGGGTCGGCGAGTTGGAGGCCCGGGGTGTGGAGGCGCTCGCCGATCCAGGTAGCCGTGAGGCCGATGATGACAGCGATAGAGGACCAGATGTCGGTGCTGAAGTGGAGGGCGTCGGCGGCGAGGGCCTCGCTCTGCTGCTCGCGAGCGACGCGGCGCAGGGTGCGTGAGCGGGTGAAGTCCACCACGATGGAGAGTACGAGTACGGCAAAGGGCCAGACGGAGAGCGTGAGGGCAAGGTGATTGTGGAAGAGGATGCGGTGAACGGCCTCATAGATGATCCAGACGCAGGAGGCGAGCATGAGGCCGGATTCGATGAAGGCGGAGAGGCTTTCGATCTTAGCGTGGCCGTAGTTGTGGTCCTCGTCGGCGGGGCGGTCGGAGAGCTGGACGGAGATGAAGGTGATGGCGGCGGCGATGAGGTCAATGCCGGAGTGGGCCGCCTCGGAGAGCATGCCGAGGGAGCCGGTGAGGATGCCGGTGATTACCTTGAGCAGCGTAACAGCCGTGGCCGCGACGATAGAGAAGAGCGCAGCGGAGCTTTTGGCGCTGGAGTGCTGTGATGGCGGCGCTGGCTGATTTATGACCGGTTCGTCCATGACTGAGGCGGGCATGACTGCATGGTATCGCGCCGGCTAAGCGGCGGGTGGTTTTTGCGCGTGAAAGAGGCCGGCGGCACCGAAGGCGTAGCGGTCCCAGGCAGCGGCGATGAAGCCGGTGTTGCGAATGAGTTCGAGCATGCGAGGCGGGCGGGGAAATCGAGCTACTGATGCTGGGAGATAACGATAGGCGCTGGAGTTGCCAGAGATAAGGCCGCCGATGAGAGGCAGGACGTGATGGAAGTAGAGCGAATAGAGCGCGCCGGTGAGGCCTCCGGGCTGGTTGCACTCGAGGATGCCGATGCGGCCGCCGGGGCGGAGGACGCGGTGGAGTTCGGCCAGGCCTTCTTCATAGCTGGCGAGGTTACGGAAGCCGTAGGCGCAGGTAATAAGATCGACGGAGCTGTCGGCTAGGGGAAGATGAAGCGCGTCGGCCTGAAGGAGCTTGATGTTATGGCCGGAGAACTTTTGGGCGGCGCGAGTGAGCATCTCCGGTGAGAAGTCGACGGCGAGGATGGGCTGGTCGTTCGGGGTGCGTGGGCGAAGGACGTTGAGGGCCAGGGTCATGTCGCCGGTGCCGCAGCAGAGGTCGAGGACTACGGTGCTGGGTGCGGCGAGGGTTTCGCGGAAGGTCTGCGCGGCGCGACGCCACATGCTGCGGTCAAGGCCGGCGGAGAGCAGATGATTGAGGAGATCGTAGCGCGGGGCGATCTGGTCGAACATCTGCTGGACGGCTGCGGGTACTTCCTGTTCGTTGGCGATGCCAGCGGGACGCGCGCCGGAATTGATCTCGGATATCATGCGGAGGGTTTGGTCAGTGTGCGCATCATGGCGAGCATCGCCGATGCGGCGCTGTGGAGTTCGGCGTTAGTAACGTCGCACACGATTTTGGTTTTGCCGATGCCGACGGGCAGGATAAAGGAGCGCGTGCCGCTGCGGGTTTTCTTATCAGCGGAGGTGAGGGCGACGAGCTTTTTGGCGTCAGCGCGGAATGGTGGCAGCGGGCCGTAGCTGAGGATAAGGTTGGCCATGCGGTTGGCCTGCGCGTTGGTGACCGTGCCGCGGCGCGCGGCGATGACGAGCGCGGCGATGCTACCCCAGGCAATGGCCTGGCCGTGGAGGAGTTGCTTGTAGCCGGTGGCGGCCTCAATGGCGTGGCCGAGGGTGTGGCCGAAGTTGAGAATCATACGCAGGCCAGCCTCTTTTTCATCGCGGCTGACGACGTCGGCTTTCACGCTGACGGAGGCGGTTACGACGTGGGCGAGGATCTTTGAGTCGCCACGAAGCACTGTGTCGACGTTCTTTTCGAGGTAGGCGAAGAGTTTGGCATCGCGGATGATGCCAGCCTTGATGGACTCCTGCAGGCCGGAGCGGAGTTCAACAGGCGGAAGGGTGCTGAGTAGATCGATGTCCGCGAAGACGGCGATGGGATGGTGGAAGCTGCCGACGAGGTTTTTTCCAGCGGCGAGGTTGACGCCAGTCTTACCCCCGACGGAGCTGTCCACTTGCGCGAGCAGTGTGGTGGGCACCTGGACATAGCGGATGCCGCGCATGTAGATGGCGGCGAGGAAGCCTGCGACGTCGCCGATGACGCCGCCGCCGAGGGCGATGATGACGGAGTCGCGGTCGGCTCCGGCGTGGGCGAGCTGTTCGCAGAGCGAGTCGAGACTGCTTAAGCGCTTGTAGCGCTCGCCTGCGGGAAGGAAGAGCACGGTGGGCGCGTAGAATTTGGACTTCGCAAAAGGCGCGAGGAATTTCTTGTGCCAAAGGGCCCAGATCTCGGGTGAAGTGACGATGAAGAGCCTGGGATATTTGGGCAAGAGCTTGCCGAGACGCTGGGGAAGCGTCCCGAGCAGGCCGGGACCGATGTGGACATCGTAGCTGGCGGGACCGAGTTGAACGCGTACAGTAGGCACTTGGTTTGATTATCGCAGAGCAGTGGCCGGGGGCGATGGAGCAAGCAGCGAGGCGGCGATGGTAATGGCCAGCAACGTGGCGATGACGGTAAGGGACTCGAGCGGGGTAACGTCAACGACGCGAGCGAGGAGCATCTTGAGCGCGGCGAAGGCGAGCAGCGCGGCGATGCCGTAGTGTACCCAGCGCAGTCGGGCGAGGGCAGCGACCAGCAGGAAGTAGAGCGAGCGCAGGCCCATGACGGCCATGATGTTGGAAGTATAGGCGAGGAAGGGATGGCGGGTGATGCTGAGAACGGCGGGGATGGAATCGAGCGCGAAGACGACATCGGTGACTTCAATGGCGATGAGGGCAACGAAGAGGACGGTGACCATGCGGCGCCCGTTCTCCTGCACGAAGAAGCGGTCGAGACGCGGGCTGACGGGCTGAAGCTTCGTGAGCCAGCGGAGCCATGAGGGGTAATGGGTTTCGTCCTCGGGCTGCCTGGGCAGAAGTAGACGAATGGCAGCGACCAGAAGGATGGCGGCGAAGAAGTAGGTAATCCAGTCGAAGCGAGAGAGCAGGCCGAGGCCACCGGCGATGAAGAGTCCACGCATGACGATAGCCCCGGCGACTCCCCAGAAGAGGACGCGTGGCTGCGTGGTGCGGTCAATGCGGAAGAGGCGGAAGAGGAGGAGGAAAACGAAGAGATTATCGACGGAAAGTGCCTGTTCTATGGCATAGCCGGAGATGTACTGGATCGCGTATGGGCCGCCGAGCTCGCGGTAGATAAAGGCGGCAAAGGCGAAGGCGGCGGTGATCCACAGGACAGCAGTAAAGATGGCGGTGGAGGTGATGTGCGCGGAACCACGACGACGAGCGATGATGAGCTCCACGCAGAGCAGCGCGAGAATGAAGAGATGGAAGCCGATCCAATTGGCGAGGGGAGTGGCTTCTGGCATGGTCTCGGGTGTCAGCCCTGGTTGATGAGGCGGATCATTTCCAGGAAGAGATCGGCGGAGACCTGCAGGCTCTGGGCGCTGATCTTATCGATGGTGTCCTGCGCAGTGTGGTGATAGCCCTCGGGCGCGGAGGCAGAGCGCGGGCCGTAGTCGAGGTCGATGATGTCGAGTACGGGGACGTTGCGCTGCTTGAAGGGGAGATGATCGTCTTCGATGCCGCCGTCGTCGTGCTTGAAGATGTAGCCGGCATGGCCGGTGTTTTTGGCGGCCTGGGTGAGCAGGTTGAGGAGCCACGGCGTGGAGTTGTCGTCGCGGTCGATATTGAGGTCCTTGTCGCCGATCATGTCTGCGACCATGAAGGTCTTGATGTGCTGGATGGTACCGTTGGCGGACCACTTGGCGGCGAGGTGCTTGGTCCCGTAGAGGGAGTCGGAGGCAGACCACTGCTGCAGGGCCTCTTCACCGTCGTCGAAGACCAGCCAGACGCTGTAGCCCTCGGGCGGATGGGCTCGGAGGTATTGGCCGAGCGCGATGAGGAGCGCGGTGGTGCAGGCGCCGTCGTTGGCACCGACGAAACCGATGTCCTTGAGCGGGTAGTTGGTCTCGTAGTGTGAGGCGATGACGATGATGCCGTCTTTTTTTCCGGGAAACTTGGCGATGTAATTCGTCATGGACAGCGCGCCAATGGGCGTGTTGTTGGCCATGAAGGTGTCGGCTTCAAAGTTGCCCTTGGCGGCTTCGGGCTTGAAGTGGTCGCGGATGAACTGCTCTGCCTTTTGGTGGCCGGGGCTGCCGATGTAGCGCTTGGGTGCGACGGCGAGAAACTGTTGCGTGAGGGTGTAGATGGCTTGGCCGCTGACGTAAGCATTAGTCGATGCTGGCTTTGCCGGCTTCTGTGCGGCGGCCGAGAACGGGAGCAATAGGAGTGCGAGGACTAGGCGTTTCATGCGGCCAGCTCCTTCTTCTTGCGGCGCGCAGGGTGGACGAAGAAGGCCACGGCGACGCCGACGAGATAGAGCGCCAACATAGGGCTGGCGAATATGCACATGCTGACGGGGTCCGGAAGCGGGCAGATGATGGCTGCGACGATGAAGATGATGAGGATGGCGTATTTGATGTGGCGCAGCAGGAACTTATAGTCGACGATGCCGAAGAGGGCAAGGAAGAAGATGAGGATGGGCAGCTCAAAGGTGATACCCAGGCCGAGGATGACGGCGATGACGAAGCCGTTGTACTCCTGCATAGTGATGATGGCGTGGAAGTCCTTGCCGAAGCCGTTGATGAGGACATTGAGGGCTTCGGGCAGCACGAAGTGGTAGCCGAGCCATGCGCCGGTGAGAAAGAGAATGAAAGTGGCCGCGAGGAAGGGAATGACGTAGCGTTTTTCCTTGGCGTACATGCCGGGCGAGATGAAGAGCCAGACTTGGTAGAGGATGAAGGGCGAGGCGAGGATGGCGCCACCGATCAGCGCGACAATGATATAGAGATTTAGTGGGTCTGTGGGGTGGGTGTAGTTGAGTCCGCCGAGGCCGAGCTTGAGGTACGGCGCCATGACGATGTGGTAGAGGCGCTCACGGAAGGCCCAGCCGAAGCCGAAGCCGATGACCAGGTACAGCAGCGCGCGGAGGATGCGCTTGCGCAGTTCGTCCAGGTGCTCCATCAGGCTCATACCGGGGAGCTCGGTCTGCTCGTCTTCACTGCTGCCGCCTCCGCGCATGCGGTCGACGCGACCGCTAACGGCGTTGCGGGCGCGGTCGATGATCTCTGCTGCTTTATTGTCCTGGTCGTCCATGTCAGCCATGCGTGGCCTCGGACGATGCTGGATCGGGGCGGCGCGTGCCGTCGGGCATCAGGCCAGAGTTGCTGGAGTTCTCAAAGGTGGGAGCGGGGTCGGTGGCCTCGACGGAAGGATGCTCGCCGTAGGTTGTGGGCAACCCAGTCTCCGGCGGCATGATGTTTAGGTCACCGGAGGTGGCGATGGGTTCGGGCTCGTAGGGCTCCGGGTATCCATCACCCAGGCTGTTGAAGTGGTCGTCATTGGTCAGGGAGCGAGAGGACTGCTCGAGAGAAGGCTCGGCTGCGATGGGTTCGACGGCGGGAAGCTCAGGCGTGGCGGGCGCAGCGGCGGTGATGGCTTCGACCTTCTTGTCGCGCTCGGCCTGCTCCACGGCGCGGAGCTCGTCTTCCATCTGCATCTTGAACTCGTTGCTGGCGCGGCGAAACTCCGCGAGCCACTTGCCGATCTCGCGGGCGAGAACGGGCAGCTTCTTCGGGCCAAAGAGCAGGAGCGCGAGGAAGAAGATGGCGATACTGTCCTGAAAGCTGGGCATAAGTCCCTTTGATGATACGGCTTAGAGAGTCTCCCTCACAAACCGATGTGCAGATAGGCGCGAATTGGAGCGAAGTGTGACAATGAACCGGTGTGGATTTCGTGTTGCTGTTTTGCGAGCAGGTGCGTCCAATGTGTATCGACGATTTGTCCTGAGGGTTATGCAATTGACGGGCCGAGTGGTGAAGAGCGGGTTGGGCGCATCGGGCGCGGCGTTACTGCTGGCATTATGCGGATGCGCGGGCTTCTTTGTGCCACAGAACAATAACGGCTCGACGACGACGACGAACAATACGGGTGATTACGTCTATGTGGCGAATGCGAACCCGAGTTCGGCTTCGGTGGGGGCTTTTTCGGTGAGCAGCACTGGGACGCTGACGACACTGAGCGGTTCTCCGTATAGCCTGACATTTATCCCTACGGCTCTGGCGGTGTCGCCGAATAACTCCTACCTTTTCGTCGGCGGTACGACGGGACTGTATATCTACTCGATAGCGTCGAATGGGGCGCTGACGCTGCTGAGTAACGCGGGTGCGTCGATCCCGGTTGCGTCCATTGCCATCTCGCCGGATGGGAATTACCTGTTCGTGCTGCAGAGCAACGTCATTACCGGGACGAACACGTCGCCGACGTCGTATTCCGTGACGGTGGATGAGTACTCCATTGCGTCGACGGGGACACTGACGCTGGTAGCGACGCCGGCGTACACCACGACCAGCGGGACGTTCACGCCGCAGCAGATACTGGTCTCGCCTAACGGAGGGTACGTTATGGCTGCACTAGGCAGCGTGGGCGATATCGTATTCACCCTGAGCAGTGGAACCTTGTCGAACACCGTGCAGGTAATCTCACTGAGCACGCTTTCCAGCGACAATGCGCTGGCCTTCGACAGCACCAGCACGCATGTGTACGTGGCGCGCAGCGGGGTGTCGGGCGGCCTGGTGGACTACTCGGTGGCTTCGGGCGGTGTGCTGGCACAGGTGGGAACGACGCTGGGACCGACGGGGAACCAACCGGTTTCGGTAGTGCTGGACTCGACCGGAAGCTATGCCTATGTAGCAAATCGCGGCGATGGGACGATCACAGCGTTGAGCATCAGCTCGAGCGCGGCGCCGACGGCGCTTTCCGGGCCATTCGCCAGCGGAACCAATCCGCTGGCGCTGGGGCTGGATAACAGCCACAAGTACGTCCTGGCGGTGTCTTCGGGCGGTTCGCCGGACCTTGAGGTCTACAGCGTGGGTTCCAGTGGGGCGCTGACGTCTACGGCGACATCGACGACGGGCAGCGATCCGACCTTAGCCACGGCCATAGCGCTGACCCATTAGGCGGCGTCTGCATCGAAGAGTCATGCGGGTGATAGGCTCGAAGCACAGACTTGTGAAGCATTCCTTGTCCATTCCAACCGGGTTACGGAGCAACTTCCTTGTGCTGTGCGCGCTGCTGGTGAGCTGCGCTGGACTGACCTCGTGCTCGCACCTGCCGAAGCGTACGCAGAAGGAATACGTTTACGTGACGGCGAAGGAGACGTATCTGCGTGACCGCGTGGCTGCTGTCTCCAACCGTACGGCAACGGTGACCAATGGCGAGCGGCTGCACGTGCTGGAGCATGGTAAGCGCTTTCTGCGGGTAGAGACGGACAAGCAGGAGAGCGGCTGGATCGACGAGAAAGCTGTCGTCACGCAGGCGATCTACAACGAGTTCGCGGATTTGAAGGCGAAACATAAAAAAGACGTGCCGGTGGCGACGGCGACGGTGCATGACGAGGTGAACATGCACCTGACTCCGGGGCGGGACACGGAGCATTTTTTTCGGCTGGCGGAGAATGACAAGCTGGAGCTACTGGGGAGGGCGACGCTGCCACGGACGCAGGTGAAGCCGACAGTGACCGACCCGTCGATGCCGGAGCCGGAGATCCCGATGGAGGACTGGTGGCTGGCGCGGAACGCCAAGGGCGACACAGGGTGGCTGTTGTCGCGCATGATGGATATCGAGGCGCCGGATGAGCTGACGCGCTACGCCGAGGGGCAGCGAATCGTGGGTGCCTATGTGCTGACCAGGGTGGACGACCCGGACGCTCCGCAGGAGATCAAGCAGGTGCCGGAGTACGTCACCGTGATGGGGCCGTACAAGGCCGGGTTGCCGTATGACTTCGACCAGGTGCGCGTGTTTACCTGGAACCGGGCCAAGCACCGTTACGAGACGGCTTACCGCGATCGCAATATCGTCGGTTTCCTGCCGATGCAGCTCGGACAGGGGCGCGATCCGTATGACAAGTCGCCGAATGCGTTGGAGACGATGCCGACCTTCAGCTACAAGGTGCTGGCGGCGGACTCGCCCGAGGTGACGCCGGACCCGACGACCGGCGAGATCGCGCCAAAGAACACGATTACCAAGACTTACCGGCTGGAGGGCAATCTGGTGCGACGCATTCTAGATCCGGGAACCAAGGCCCCACAAGAGGCGCATCCTGCGGCTCCTGAGAAAAAGGAAACGAAGCAGAAGCACAAGCGGTAGGGGTACCCCTCCCCCTGTGGATTTCTAAATTCCTTTGAATCAGGTATTTGACGTGTTAGTGCCGCCAAAATCCTGATTCTTTAGGGAGTTACAAACAAAATCGTCATAACAAAAGACTTAGCTGATAGTTATAAGCCACTCGCCCCACCAGCGGAAATCGGGTTGTTCCTCACAGCAGTTGCGGGCAGGTCTGCGCAGAATGGTGCGGGTTTCTGCATGAGTGGCGATTCTGGAGTTGCGAGTTAGGCCGGTTTTTGGGGGTCGCTGAGTTTCCAGTGAGTTTTTTTAGGGTGGTTTTTGCTTTGCACGATGCGGTGAAATGGCTGGGAAAGGGCGGTTCGATGTTGGCGGGTTTGATTTTATCCCCTATTTCTATTTTAGCTGGTGGGGGAGGGTAAGTATGCCACGGGTTAAGCCTTCTGGATTGTTGGGGTTGGATGGGTTGGGGACTTGACAAGGGTTTGGATAGGCCGGACCTTCAGCCCTCTTGGGTCGGGTGGGTACGATACCCAGGGCTACGCCCTGGGCTGGTATAGGGCGCGCCTTTGGCGCTTGGATTGGTAAATTCCAGGCAGATTTTGGGTAGCGAAAGCGTCCTGCGAAGGTCGCGCGTCTTAACGCGCGATGCCCACCTTAGTCTCGACAGACCGTCAGGTCTGTCGAGACTAAGATGGGGCACCCGGTTCGGTGGGTTCCTTGTAGATTTTGTGGTGCTCGTTTGTCAGGCGTAGAAGGTGGATATGGCGTGGGCTACTTGTTGTTGTTCTGCTTCGGTCAGTTCGGGATAGATGGGGAGGGCCAGGGTTTCTTTGGCGGCGCGCTCGGCGTTGGGGAGGTCGCCGGGCTGGTAGCCGAGGCTGGCCAAGGAGGTCTGCAGGTGGAGAGGGACGGGGTAGTAGACTTCGGTGCCGATCTGTTGGGCGCTGAGGTGGGCGCGGAGGTCGTCGCGGCGGGGGGCGCGGATGACGTACTGGTGGAAGATGTGCTCGGCCTGGGGTGCGGTGAAGGGAAGGGCGAGGCCTTCGATCTTGCCGAGCAGGCGGTCGTAGTTGGCGGCGAGGTTGCGGCGAGCCTGGTTGCCGGCGTCGAGGTAGCGGAGCTTTACGCGTAGGACGGCGGCCTGGATGCTGTCGAGGCGTGCGTTCCAACCAACCTCGTCGTGGAAGTAGCGGCGGCGCATGCCCTGGTTGCGCAGGGTGCGCATGCGGTCGTCGAGGGCGGCGATGCGGGTGGTGACGAGGCCGGCGTCGCCAAAGGCGCTGAGGTTCTTGGTGGGGTAGAAGCTGAAGGCGGCGGCGTCGCCAAGCGAGCCGGCGGTATGGCCGTTCCAGCGGGCACCGAAGGCCTGGGCAGCGTCCTCGATGAGGAGGAGGCCGTACTTGCGCTGGAGGGCGGCGAAGGCATCCCAGTCGGCGCACTGGCCGTAGAGGTGGACCGGGAGGATGGCCTTGATGCGAAGGCGGGTAGAACGGAGGATGTCTTCGGTCTTTTGCGGATCGAGGTTGTAGGTGTGGGAGTCGATGTCAGCGAAGACGGGCTGCGCTCCGCAGCGGAGGATTGCGGCGGCGGTGGCGAAGAAGCTGAAGGGGGTGGTGATGACGGCGTCGCCAGGGCCGATGCCGGCGGCGGCGAGGGCGAGCCAGAGGGCGTCGGTCCCGCTGGAACAGCCGACGGCGTGAGGGACGGAGAGGGCTGCCGCTGCGTCGGCCTCAAAGCGGGCGACCTCGGGGCCGAGGATGAAGCTCTGCTCATCGCAGACGGCGGCGATGGCGGCGAGGACTTCGTCGCGGATGGCGCTGTATTGGCGCGAGAGGTCGAGCATTTTGACGGGTTGGCTCACGAAATCATGGTACAGGGTGAGCTACACCAGGGTTAAAGCCCTTTTCCTGATGCTGTCTTTTCCGCGAGCTAAAGCTCGCTGCTCCACCCAGAGAAACCGTTGTTGGCGGGGAGTGGAGTTGAAAAGTTCGGCGGATACTCGTATCGTGAACATTCTTACGGCACTTGATTGCGCGAGGGCGCGAGTGTTGTGTGTTGTTCCGAGGTTAGAAGAAAAAAGGAGATCGGCAATATGGATTCCAAGCCGGCACAGAATATTCAAGACACATTTTTGAACACCGTCCGCAAGGACAAGAGCCCCATTACCGTGTACCTGGTGAGCGGCGTGAAGCTGACCGGGAAGATACGGTCCTTCGATAAGTACTCGGTGTTGCTGGAGAACAACAGCCAGGAGCAGCTGATCTTCAAACATGCGATCTCTACGGTGGTGAGTGGGCGCGCCGGGATCCTATCGCATGCGGACACGAAGGGTGACAAGGCGGCCGCGGGAGATGCTCCGGCGGCGAGCCAGTAGGCTTTGCCGGGCCCGAAGGAGAAGGGAAGGCCGGGCGGAAACCGCCTCCTCGCTGCGCGTGAGGAGGCGTTGCTGCGTGCGCGACAGGCGGAGCTGCGCGAGCACGCGGTGCTGGTGGCAGTGGAGTTTACCGGGGAGACCAGAAGGCTGAGCAAGGCTGAGGCCGCGGCGAGGACCGCGGCGGCGGTGAGCCGTGGGGAAGATCCTGACGTTGTTGCGGAGGTAGTGGCTGCGCCGGTTTCGGACAGCGATGACGCGGCGGCGTGGCTGGGGGAGTTTCAGGAGCTGGCGCGGTCGGCGGGCGCGGTGATTGCGGATGTGCTGGTGCAGAAGCGGTCGCGACCGGATCCGGCGACGCTGGTGGGCGGGGGCAAACTAGAGGAGATCAAGGCGGCGGTGGCGCGGACGGGCGCCAGCCTGGTGCTGTTCAACCACGATCTGACGCCTTCGCAGGCGAGGAACGTCGAGGCCGACCTGCCATGCACGGTGATCGACCGGACGCAGCTGATCCTGGACATCTTTGCGAACCATGCGAGGACGCGGGAGGGCCAGCTCCAGGTGGAGTTGGCGCAGCTGGAGTACCAACTGCCGAGGCTGGCGGGCAAGGGCAAGGCGATGAGCCAGCTGGGCGGCGGTATTGGAACGCGCGGACCGGGCGAGACGAAGCTGGAGACGGACAAGCGCAAGATACGAACGCGGATCGACCATATACGCGAGCAGATCGAGGGGATACGGCGCATCCGCAGGCAGCAGAGGCAGCGGCGGGAGGCCGTCCCGGTGCCGACGGTGGCGCTGGTGGGGTATACGAATGCGGGGAAGAGCACGCTGTTCAACGCGCTGACGGGAGCGGCGGTGCTGGAGTCGGCACGGATGTTTGCCACGCTGGACCCGAAGCTGCGGCAGCTGCAACTGCCTTCGCGGCGGGTGGTGCTGCTGTCGGACACGGTGGGATTTATCCGGAACCTACCGCACGCGCTGGTGACGAGCTTCCGCGCGACACTGGAGGAGGTGGAGCGCGCGGAGCTGCTACTGCATGTCCGCGACGCTTCAAGCCCGGTGATGGAGGAGCATGGGCGGCAGGTTGAGAAGGTGCTGGCCGAGCTGGAGGTGGGCGAGAAGCCGGTGGTGGAGGTGTTGAACAAGGCGGACCTGCTGGGCGAGGCCGAGCGGGCGCGGATGCTGGAGACGATGCCGGGAGCGGTGGCGGTTTCGGGATTGAAGGGCGAGGGGATGGAGGAGCTGCTGCTGGCGATGGATGCGGCGCTGACGACCGATCCGCTGGTGAAGGCCAAGTTTCGTATTCCGCAGGCGGAGGGGGCGGTGCTGGCTGCGCTGGACAGCGGGGCGGTGGTACTGCGGAGGAGGTTCGAGGGGAACCTGGTGTACCTGGAGGTGCGGGGGCCGGAGTCACTGCTGGAGCGGTACAGGAGATTCTATTGGGTCGGCGGCAAATAGGACAGGCCGCTTGGGCTGGGAGCGGAGGTTAGAGTCCCATGCCAGGCGGCCTGTTCGACCCGGAACGGGTCCAGGTAGGTGAGATAGAGTCTGCGCCTCCCAAGAGAATCCGTCAATGGTGAAGGGATGACGCCGGGACAGAAATAGCAAGACCGATTATCGGCTAAAACGGCTGATAATCGATAAGGCTTGTTTGACACTTTAATCCGCGCTTTGCTAAAAATTAAGAGCACCGAACGTTCCAGCGAGACCTACTTTTCCAGCTCTGCATGTGTTTTGATTGAGATGGTTCTCCTGCATTTTCTTCGCCTGTGGGAGTGATGGGGAGAGGCCTGTAACCTGTAATGAAATGCCGGGTTTAGCAAAATTTTATGGATGAATTGCTTCCGCAACTTGGCCAGCTGGTGTTGGGGTCCATCCCCACGATGGTGTTGTTCATCGTGCTGGTGGTGGCCTACGGCTATCTAGTACGCCGGCCTCTTGACAAGGTGCTGGCGGAGCGTCGTGCGCGGACAAGCGGAGCGATGGAGCAGGCGCGCGGAGCGATCTCTGCCGCAGAGGCGGAGACGGCGGCGTATGAAGAGAAGCTCCGGGCGGCGCGTGCGGAGATCCAGACGATGCGCGAGGCCAAGCTGAAGACACTGAACGCGGAGCGAGATGCAGTGCTGGGCGCGGCGCGCGAGGCTTCGCAGAAGCGGGTGCTGACTGCGAAGGTCGAGATCGAGCAGAGCGCGCTGGCTGCGCAGCGGCAGATCGAGTCCGCGACCGAGACGCTGAGCATGCAGATATTGAAGGCGATCCTGCCGGCGGGTGTTTCCGCGCAGGGGGCGGCGCAATGAGCGGCAAGATGCGGCGGGTGCTGGTTGCGGCGTTGTTCGGCGCGGTACTGCTGGGCGTGCCGGTGCGCGTGATGCCGGTGCTTCATGCGCAGACTTCGGAGATTGCCGGGACGCAGTCTACGCCGGAGGCGCAGTCGCCTGAGAAAGAGAAGCAGGAAGAGGACGAGAATGCGGCGTACCGGCGCTCCGATACGGTGCGGTGGCTGGGCAGCAAGCTGGGCTTGACGGTGGACCAGGCGGCGAGCGCGTTCGAGATACTGAATTTTGTTGTGCTGGCGGCACTGATTATCTGGTTCCTGATGAAGACGCTGCCAAAGACCTTCGTGAAGCGGAACACGGACATCCAAAAAGACCTGGTGGAGGCGCGGACGGCGACTGAAGAGGCGAGTGCGCGGCTGACCGGCGTCGAGGAGCGGCTGGCGAAGCTGGATGGGCAGATCGCGGCGATGAAGGTGCAGGCGGAGAAGGACGCGGCGGCTGAAGAGACGCGCATGCGGGCTTCGGCGGAGGAAGAAAAGCTGAAGATACTGGCAGCGGCGGAGCAGGAGATCGCAGCGGCGACGGTACAGGCGCAGCGGCAGATTCAGCAGTATGCCGCAGAGCTGGCGATTGAGCACGCGGCCAAGAAGCTGGTAGTAACGGCAGAGACCGACCGGCTGCTGGTGCAGGGATTTGCTAAGCGGCTGGCGGATGAAAAGGGAGGGCAGAACTAATGGCTGCCGTCTCTTTACGCTATGCGCGGGCGTTTGCCTCGGTCGCGGCTTCGATGAAGCTGGACGGGGCGAAGATGCAGCAGCAGATACAGGACTTTGCTGCGACGGTGGCGGAGAGCCACGAGCTGCGCGAGTTTTTGATGGACCCATCGGCCCCGCAGGAGCAGAAGCTGCGGGTGCTGGATGCGATTGCGGCTCGGATGCAGCTGCTGCCGCAGGTGCGAAACTTCTTTGCCGTGATCACGGCGCACCGGCGGTTGGACGAGCTGAACGAGATTGTCGCGGAGTACATTGCCGCGGCCAATGAGCAAGCCGGCCTGGCGGAGGCGGAGATCACGAGCGCGCGGCCTTTGAACGACGAGGACCGCAAGACGCTGGAGACGCAGATCGGGCGGCTGGCGGGCGCAGCGCAGGGCAAGGTTCGGGCCACGTATCACGAGGATGCGGCGCTGCTGGGCGGCGCGGTGATCCGCATCGGGTCGACGGTCTATGATGGCTCCGTCCGGGCACAGCTGCAGCGGTTGAAGCAGAGATTGATTGCGGCACAGGTTTCGTAAAACAGGCTTAAGAAGAGAGAACAACGCATGCCACAGATTCACGCAGACGAAATAACAGCACTCCTGAAGCAGCAGATTGAAAATTACGACCAGCGCATCCAGGTGGATGAGGTCGGCACCATCATCTCGCTAGGCGACGGTATTGCGCGCGTTCATGGCCTGGACAAGGTGATGGCCGGCGAGCTGATCGACTTTCCGCATGGCGTTGCCGGGCTGGCCATGAACCTGGACGAAGACCAGGTGGGCGCGGTGCTGCTTGGCGACTACACCGAGCTGAAGGAAGGCGACCAGGTGAAGCGCACGGGCAAGATCATGTCCGTGCCGGTAGGCGATGCGCTGATCGGACGCGTGGTGAACGCGTTGGGTCAGCCGATCGATGACAAAGGACCGATTAAGACCGATAAGTCATTGCCGGTGGAGCGGTTGGCTCCGGGCGTGATCGCACGGCAGTCGGTGACCGAGCCGATGGCGACGGGCATCAAGGCCATCGACACGATGATCCCAATCGGCCGCGGACAGCGCGAGCTGCTGATCGGCGACCGGCAGACGGGCAAGACGGCCGTGGCGCTGGATACGATCATCAACTCGGCGAAGAATGACCTGATCTGCATCTACTGCGCGATCGGGCAGAAACGTTCCTCGGTGGCGCAGGTGGTGCAGACCCTGGAGAGCTACGGCGCGATGGCGTACACGATCGTGGTGGCCGCGACGGCTTCCGAGCCGGCGCCGATGCAGTACCTGGCCCCATTCGCCGCGACCGCGATGGGCGAGTACTTCCGCGACAACGGCAAACATGCTCTGATCATCTATGACGATCTCTCGAAGCATGCGGCTTCGTACCGCGAGATATCGCTGCTGCTGCGCCGTCCGCCGGGACGCGAAGCGTATCCGGGCGATGTGTTCTACCTGCACTCGCGCCTACTGGAGCGCAGCTCGAAGATGTCCAAGGAGCAGGGTGGAGGGTCGCTGACGGCGCTGCCGATCATTGAGACGCAGGCGGGCGACGTTTCGGCGTATATCCCGACCAACGTGATCTCGATCACCGACGGGCAGATCTTCTTCGAGACGGACCTGTTCAATGCGGGCGTTCGCCCGGCGGTGAACGTGGGCCTGTCGGTGTCGCGCGTGGGATTTGCCGCGGCGATCAAGGCGACCAAGCAGGTGGGGTCGACGCTGAAGCTGGACCTGGCGCAGTACCGCGAGCTGGCTGCATTTTCGCAGTTCGGATCGGACCTGGACAAGTTCACGCAGCAGCAACTCAACCGCGGCTCGCGCCTGACGGAGTTGCTGAAGCAGCCGCAGTTCAGCCCGCTGACATGGGTGCAGCAGGTGACGATCCTATACGCCGGAACGCAGGGACTGCTGGACGACGTAGAAGTGAAGGATCTGCGCGCGTTTGAGGACGGCTTCCATCCGTATATGGCGTCTTCGCAGGCTGGCCTGCTGAAAGACATTGAGACGAAGAAGGCGCTGGACGACGGCCTGAAGAGCGGTCTGACCAACGCGATCAACGAATACAAGAAGGACTTCCTGGCGAAGCACAAGTAAACGATGGCAAACGTACTCGATCTACGGCGTCGCATCCGCAGCGTGAAGAACACGCGGCAGATCACGCGCGCGATGAAGATGGTGTCCGCGGCGAAGCTGCGGCGCGCGCAGGAGCGCACGCTGCAGTCGCGGCCGTACGCGCAGGCCTTTGCCAGCGTGCTGCAGTCGCTGATGCGGCGCACGGACTTCTACAGCGAGGCGACGGGCGAGGTGCTGCATCCGCTGCTGATCGAGCGCGAAGAGAAGAGCGTGCTGGTGATCGTAGTGGCGGGCGACAAGGGATTTGCCGGCGGCTTCAACTCGAACATCGGCAAGGCGGCGCAGAGGTTCATCGACGAACGGCGAGCCAAGGGCCAGAACGTGGACATCGAATCGATCGGCAAGAAGGCGATCGGTTTCTACAAGAAGCGTTTCCCGGCGGCGAACTACGAGCGCAAGGAAGAGCATTATGACAACGACCTGGCGACGCACTACGAGGTGATACGGCACCGTGCCGAGCCGATCGAGGTGACGGGCGAGCATCCGACGCTGCTGCTGAAGACCGATTTCGGCGAGGTCTCGGAGATGGCGTATTCGATCATCGAGCGCTATACACGGGCGGAGATCGACGGCGTGTACCTGGTCTACAACGAGTTCAAGTCCGTAATCCAGCAGCGCATCGTGGTGGAGAAGCTGTTGCCGATCCGCAAGCTGGGATCGCATGAAATCACGGCGTCCGAAGAGATGAGCGAGGAGCAGCGCGAGGCGGCAGGCAAGGCGGCCCGGAGTGCGGGCGTCTCGATTACCGAGCCGGAAGAGACGCTGTTTGAGAGCGAAGCGAAGAAGTTCGGCACCGCGGAGGTGGACTACATCTTCGACCAGGACCCGGCGCGGTTGTTCCGGCACCTGATGCCGCGTTATGTCGCGACGCAGATCTTCCATGCTCTGCTGGAGAGCGTGGCGGCGGAGCATGCAGCGCGCATGACCGCGACCGATGCGGCGACCAAAAATGCAGGCGAGCTAATCGACGAGCTGAGCCTTACCATGAACCGCGTCCGGCAGGCCGCGATTACGAAAGAGATCATCGAGATTGTCAGCGGCGCTGCCGCGTTGTAACGAAAAGAGACCTATAGACCTATGGCAGAAAACAAAGAGAACATCGGAAAAGTAATTGCTGTCAGCGGCCCGGCCGTGGACATTCAATTTGACGAGACGAACATGCCGCCGATCTACCAGGCGCTGCGCATTACCAGCGAGGGCTTCACCGTCCCACAGCCGCTCAACGTAGTGGTCGAGGTGCAGCAACATCTTGGCGAAGGACGCGTGCGCTGCGTGGCCATGGAAGCGACCGAGGGCATGGTGCGCGGGATGAAGGCCATCGATACGGGCGCGGGCATTATGGTTCCCGTGGGCCGCGAGACGCTGGGCCGCGTGCTGAACGTGCTGGGACAACCAGTGGACGAGCTGGGCCCGGTGAATGCCAAGGAGCATCGTCCGATCCATCGCCAGGCGCCGCGGTTCGACGAGCAGTCGACGTCAGAGGAGATGTTTGAGACGGGCATCAAGGTCGTCGACCTGATTCTGCCATTCCTGAAGGGCGGGAAGATCGGCTTGTTCGGCGGCGCGGGCGTGGGCAAGACCGTCGTAATTCAGGAACTGATCAACAACGTTGCGACCAAGCATGGCGGTTTTTCGGTGTTTGCCGGCGTGGGCGAGCGTACACGCGAGGGCAATGACCTGTGGCACGAGTTCCAGGAGTCCGGCGTTATCGACCTGAAGGACTTTTCGAAGTCGAAGGCGGCGCTGATCTATGGCCAGATGACCGAGCCGCCGGGAGCGCGTCTGCGCGTGGCGCTGACTGGCCTGACCGTCGCTGAGTACTTCCGCGACGAAGAGGGCGCTGACACGCTGCTGTTCATCGACAATATATTCCGATTTACGCAGGCGGGGTCCGAGGTGTCGACGCTGTTGGGGCGTATGCCTTCGGCCGTGGGCTATCAGCCGAACCTTGCGACAGAGATGGGCGAATTGCAGGAGCGCATTACATCGACGAAGAAGGGCTCTGTGACGTCAGTGCAGGCGGTGTACGTGCCGGCCGATGACATTACGGACCCGGCGCCGGCGACGACGTTCGCCCACCTGGATGCGACGATGTTGCTCTCACGTCCGCTGTCGGAGCTCGGCATCTATCCGGCCGTTGACCCATTGACTTCGACATCGCGCGTACTTTCGGCACGCGTTGTGGGCCAGGAGCATTACGATGTGGCGCAGGGCGTGAAGCGGATCTTGCAGCGGTACAAGGACCTGCAGGACATCATCGCGATCCTGGGCATTGACGAGCTTTCCGAAGAAGATAAGCTTACCGTCGCCCGGGCTCGTAAAGTCCAGCGCTTCCTGTCGCAGCCGTTCCATGTAGCCGAGATCTTTACCGGCATTCCGGGAGCGTATGTGAAGGTCGCCGATACGGTGCGCAGCTTCAAGGAGATCATCGAAGGCAAGCATGATGATATTCCAGAGCAGGCGTTCTACCTGAAGGGCGGCATTGAGGACGTGTTGGCCGCGGCCGAGAAGATGAAACAGACGGCATAACCATGGCAGAGACGACACAATCCGGGCTGTTGGCGGTACGGCTGGTGACGCCGGAGCGCGTGCTGCTGGATGCGACGGCGACGGCGGTGGAGTTGCCGGCGATGGCCGGATACATGGAGGCGCTGTATGGCCACGCTCCGCTGCTGGGCGAGCTGGGTGCGGGCGAGGTGCGCATCCATGGCGGCTCAGCGGGCGAGCAGATCTTCTTTGTGGCGTGGGGCTTTGTCGAGGTGCTGCCGGAGCGAGTGACCATCCTGGCGGAGACGGCGCTCCATCCGAACGAGATCGACAAGGCCGAAGCGCAGGCGGAGCTGAAGGAAGGCGAAGATCTGTGGACCAAGGCCGGCGACGATGGCAATAAGTATGACGAGGCCAATGCCGTGATGCGCAAAGCTGAAGAGAAGATTGCCTCGGCTGAGGGGAAGAGCCACTAATTATTAGTTGAGGAGTGAAGCGAAGGGCCGGAGATTCCGGCCCTTTTGTTTTGCGCGTGTCAGGCCATGTATTGCTTGAGGCGTTTTTGCATGATGCGGATGGCTTCTTCGTTTTCGTCGACCATGAGGAAGTTGCGGCCGTTGCGGGCGGCGGCTTCGCCGGTGGTGCCGCTGCCGGCGAAGAAGTCGAAGACGAGATCGCCGGGGCTGGAGTGGACCTTGATGATGCGGTCTAAGATCCCTAGCGGCTTTTGGGTTGCATAACCGGTCTTCTCCTTGCCGGTTGGCGAGACGATAGTATGCCACCAGACGTCGGTGGGGGTCTTGCCGCGAGCGGCTTTCTCGGCACCGACCAGGCCGGGAGCCATGTAGGGGATGCGGTCGCAGGCGTCGAGGTGGAAGGTGTAGTGCTCGGGGTCCTTGGTGTACCAGAGGATGTTGTCGTGCTTGGCGGGCCAGCGGCTCTTGGAGCGGGCGCCGTAGTCGTAGGCCCAGATGATCTCGTTCTGGAAGTTCTCACGGCCGAAGATCTCGTCGAGCATGATTTTGCAGTAGTGGACCTCGCGGTAGTCGATGTGGAAGAAGAGCGAGCCGGTGGGGGTAAGAACCCGGTGGGCCTCCTGCATGCGCGGGCGGAGGAAGCCGAGGAAGTCGGAGAAGGAATCCGAGTACGCTCCGGTGGAGGCGAGGCGCTCGGTCTTGTAGCGGCGGCCTCCGAAGCCGGTGCGGTCGCCGGCCTGGTCATGGACGGTGCGGATGCGTGCGCGGGTCTGCCGGTGACCGGTGTTGAAGGGCGGGTCGACATAGATCAAGGGCACGGAGCCGGTTTTGAGCCCTTGAAGGATTTCCAGATTATTGCCGTGCAGGATGCGGTTCATGGAAGTTGTCGTTTTTAGTATGGCAGGCGGGGCTTGCGCCTGTGTATGGTTTTACAGAAGACTTTTGCGAATGGGCCAGAACCCCAGCTTTGCTGGAGATTGAGTCAACGACGGCCTACAATGGCTGGCGGAGGATGTGGCATGGCGCAGGAGCTCTATTTCGATGACTTTCACGTTGGACAGACCTTCCAGTCGGAAGGAAGTGTGAAGGTGACGGCCGAAGAGATCATGGAGTTTGGGCAGAAGTACGATCCGCAGCCCTTCCACCTGGACCATGCGGCAGGTGAGAACTCGTTCTTCAAGGGGCTGGCGGCCTCGGGGTGGCTAACGGCGGCGATCGTCATGCGGATGCGGGTGCAGAGCGTCCAGGTGGTGGGCGGCATGATCGGTGCAGGCGTGGAGGAGATTCGCTGGACCGAGCCGGTGCGGCCGGGCGACGTGTTGCGGACGGAGTCTGAGGTGGTGGGAGTGCGGCTGTCGAATTCGCGCAAGGACTTCGGCATTGTGCGGTTGAAGACATTGACCTATAACCAGCGCAATGAAGTGGTGATGCGGTCGACGGTGAACTTCCTGGCGCCGGTGCGGCCGAAGATCTAAGGTTGGGGAGCGGGGAAGTCCATCCCTTGATTCCTCCTCGCTAATCCACATCTCGAGGATTTATGCTCAATTCATGATGCAGATGACGGTGCTCGCCTCGGGGTCCAAGGGCAATAGCACAGTTGTCTCTTCGAGCAAGACGCGGGTTCTGGTGGATGCCGGGTTATCGTGCCGCGAGTTGCTGCGGCGGATGGCGATGGTGGGTGAGAACCCGGAGACGCTGGACGCCATCCTGATTACGCATGAGCATCAGGACCACGTTGGTGGACTAGGCGTGATGGCGCGCAGGCTGGGAATACCGGTTTACTTTACCGAGCAGACGCATCGTGCCTGGGTACGCATGCTGACTCCGCGCACGACGATGACCTATGCGCAGTGGCTGGACCATGTGCAGCGGGAGAAGGCGGAGCGCGCGGCGCGGACGGCGGCCGCACAAGGCGAGCAGATGGATGGCGAGGTTGCTACGATGGCGGCTGAGGCGGATGTTTCCCCGGTGCATGGCGAAGAGGCCGAGGTTCAAATGGTTGTCGATCCGGACCTGTGCGAGCCGACGGCCAAGGCTGACCCGGCTTCTTTGCCGGCGGTGGAGTATTTCGTGGCGGGTGGAGATTTTCAGATTGGCGACATCACCATACATCCGTTCACGATTCCGCATGATGCTGCTGATCCATGCGGCTTCGTCTTTGAGGCTGAGGGCGTACGCATGGCGATGGCGACCGATCTGGGGTATGTTTCGCCCAATGTGAAGATGGCGCTGCGACGGTGCGATGTGATGTTACTGGAATCCAACCATGACCTGGAGATGCTGAAGGATGGGCCGTATCCGTGGTCGGTGAAGCAGCGGGTCCTATCGCGCGTGGGGCATTTGTCGAACGATGCGACAGCGGAGTTTTTGACCAACGACTACGACGGTGGTGCAGCCTATGTTGTGCTAGGGCATCTGTCGGAATCCAACAACCTGCCGGAGCTGGCTCGGATGAGCGCGGAGCGGGCGATGGGTGGGCGGATGTCTCTGCTGGGAAATAAGTTGCTGTTGGCACGGCAGGATGCGCCGCTCGAGTCTATTTGTCTCTAGACGCATTCGCTTGTGTTTCTATGTACCGGGAACGTCATCCAGATGTCCCTTTTGGGGCTATTAGCAGACGCAAAAGGCGGTAGAATAGGACATATGCCCCACAGACGCACCAGCAGACGTTCCAAGTCAAACCGCCGCCGGGAGTTGTGTAATGATCCCGTGGTGGGTGCCATCCTTTCAGGATGGCGGTATGACATCTCCGGCCTGAGCCTGGAGACTCGCACTGACTATGTGGACCATCTGAATGAGTGCGAGCACTGCAGGCAGCGCCAGCGCGTGCACCGGACCGTAGATGTGCTGCTGATCTCCGTAACGACGCTTTCTATCTTTGCCTTTATGCTGGCCATTGCGGTAATGCACCGCGTGGAAGCAATTACGCATATCGATTCCTTTCATGTGCACCTGCGCGACCTGCATATGCCGACGATTGCCATCCCGCTGCAGACGGTGGCCATCGCGGGTCTGCTGGTATCGACGGTGCTATGGGTGCTGGTGGCGATCATGACGCCGTTGCCGCGCTATCTGGGTGATATGGTGCGCGATCGCATGCCGGAAGAGCTGCGCGACCGCCTATTCAAGCACGCTGCCTAATTTATTTATGTCCTCCTATTCATCCGAAGGCGAAAGCCTTTCTCCGTCAGGGATACCGGCTGCTCCAGTCGATCCGCCTCAGTATGCTCCGGGCGAGGATGTGCAGAATGCGCGGCGACGGCGGGAGCGCAGCGGTTGGAGTCCGATGCTCTCTCCCGCGACGTATGGGCTGGTGGCAATCAACATTGCGGTCTACTTGTGGATGGTGTTGCATGGGGTCTCGCCGACGGCGCCGAGTTCGGATGCGTTGGTGCATTATGGTGCTAATGATGCCGTGCGTGTGCTCTTCAATGGAGAGTGGTACCGAGTATTTACCGCCATCTTTCTGCATGTGGGCATCATCCACCTGGCCAGCAATATGTGGTGCCTGTGGAACCTGGGATTGCTGGGCGAGCCACTGATTGGGCCATTTGGACTGGCGGCGGTGTACGTGCTGACGGGCATCGCAGGCAATCTGCTGAGCCTGGGCGTGAACGTGGTGTGGTTTCGGCAGGAGAGCATTGGCGCGGGCGCATCGGGTGCGGTGTTCGGGATTGCCGGAATATTAATTGTGCTGCTTTCGAACCGCAGACTGCCGATTCCGTGGCCGGAGCTGCAGCGGCTGCGGCGGTCGGTGGTGCAGTTTGCCGTGCTTAATTTTGTGATTGGGTTGGGTACAGTTGTGATCCCCGTGGTGCGCATTGACAATCTTGCTCATTTGGGCGGATTTACCTCAGGGCTCGCGCTGGGCTTGCCCCTGATGCCGCGGATGACGGCTGGTCGAGATAAATATTTAGCGCGGCAGAAGATGGTTTTTCCGATTGCGGCGTTTTTTCTGGTTCTATTTGCGTACCTGATTTATACGCTGAGCCGATAGACAGCAAAACGCGCCGTTACCGGCGCGTTTTTTACGTTCAGGGAGAACAACTTAGCTGAGGGTGGAGCTGGCGAACTTGCGGACCATGGCGAGCAGGAGCTTGCGGTCGCTGTCCGAGAGGTGGGCGGAATAGCGCTGGACCTGGGTCAAAAAGCGGATTTCGCTTTCGCTCAGGTTCATGGTGGCCATTTCGTGGCTGACGCTTTCGTCCGCAAAGAACTGACTTAATGGGAGTTCGAGGGCGCCGGCGATTTTTTGCAGGGTTTCGAGGGAGGGGACGGTGTGGCCGTTCTCCACGCGGGAGAGGTAGCAGCGCAAAAGGCCGGTGCGTTTTTCAATATCGCCCTGGGACATGCCCTTTTGCAGCCTGTAGCCGCGGATGGTGCCGCCGATATTCATGGAAACGGGGTCCCGGGTCCCTTCGATCATAGTAGTGGTTAAGTCTGCGGTTTGCATGTCAGTCATTAGCCACAAAGTAAACATACTGGCGAAGCGAAGCAAGTGCAAACTACGGAAACGACAGGATTTGCGAACCTTGCGTGATACATGCAGGATTTGGTTCCTGCTATTCGCCGTAGGGGACCCAGATGTTCTTGATTTGGGTGGCGTGGCGAAGGAACTCGCGGCCCTCGGATTGAGGGGTGAGCCAGCCGGTGGGATGGCCCTCATTGGTCCAGACTTGCTTCAGGTTGCCGATGGAGGCGAGTTTGACCATGGTGGCTGCCGGGGCGTCGCGGAAGCTCCACACGGCGTCGATATCGTCATGATCTGCAAGGGTTTTGCCCAGCTCCAGAGGCTTGCCGGAGACGATGTTGACGACCCCGCCGGGGAGGTCGGAGGTGTCGAAGACCTGATAGAGGTCGCCGATGATGAGGGCGTGGGCCTCAGAGGGGACGGCGACGACGGTGTTTCCCATAGCGATGGCGGGCAGGACGAGGCTCATAAAGCCAAGCAATGGAGCGTCTTCCGGGCAGAGGATGGCTACGGTTCCAATGGGCTCCTTCATGGCCAAGGTGACGTTGCGCATGGGCGGGTTGTGGACGGTGCCCTCGAACTTGTCGGTCCAGGCGGCGTAGGCGAAGGTGCGCTGGATGGTGGCGTCGAACTCGGTGGCGGCCTGTTCTTCGCCGACGGATTGAGCGAGGCGGGAGACAATCTCGGCGCGGCGTTCTTCCATGTTTTCAGCGATATAGAAGAGGACCTGGGCACGGTTGTGGGCGGTGGACTTGGCCCATTTCCCAGCGGCGGCGCGGGCGGCTTCTACGGCGTTGCGGATGTCCTTGCGATTGCCGAGAGGGGCTTCGCCGAGGAGCTGGCCGTCGCGGCCGTGGATGGGGTAGCTGTAGCCGGAGTCGGGGCGAGATTGCTTGCCGCCGATGTAGAGCTTGACCGTTCTGTCTATTGATTGAGCAGGATGCGAGGCAGTCGTGGAAGTGTTGCTGTGGTTGGACCCTTGTAAGCCGTTGGCGGGGGCGGGGTTGGCGGAGTGCGATGCGCTGGAGGTGGCTGGTTTTGGCGCGGTGTTTTGCGTGGTGGAGTTGAGATCGATGTGATGGTTGGTCTGGGAAAGGTGGTGCGCTGGGACGAGGTACTCGTACATGCCCTCGCGTCCGCCTTCACGACCGTAGCCGGATTCGCGGTACCCGCCGAAGCCGCAGGCGGCGTCGAAGAGGTTGGTGGAGTTGACCCAGATGACGCCGGCCTTGACCTGGGCGGCGACGTCGAGGGCGACGTTGATGCTCTCGGACCAGATGCACGCAGCCAATCCATAGGTGGTGTTGTTGGCGAGCTCGACTGCTTCGGCGGGCGTGCGGAAGGTCATGGATGCGAGGACGGGGCCGAAGATCTCCTCCTGCGCGACGGTGGATGTGGGGTGGACGTTGGTGAGGAGGGTGGGCGGATAGAAGAGGCCCTTGGACGGCATGACGAGGTCGGGCTGCCAGCAGGTTGCGCCTTCGGCCTTGCCCTTTTCGACGAGGGACTTGATGCGTTCCAGTTGAATGGTGTCGACGATGGCGCCGATGTCGATGGATTTGTCGAGCGGAGAGCCGACGCGGAGGGTGGACATGCGAGAGCGGATCTTGTCGTAGAGGCGTTCGGCAACGCGCTCTTGCACTAAGAGGCGGGAACCGGCGCAGCAGACCTGACCCTGGTTGAACCAGATACCATCGACGAGGCCTTCGACGGCGGAGTCGAGGTCGGCGTCGTCGAAGACGATGAAGGGAGACTTGCCGCCGAGTTCGAGCGAGAGCTTCTTGGGAGTGGCGGCGGTGGCCTTGCGGATGATACGGCCGACTTCGGTGCTGCCGGTGAAGGCGATCTTGTCGATGTTTGGGTGGTCGACGATGGCGGCGCCGGTTTTGCCGTCGCCGGTGATGACGTTGAGGACGCCCGGGGGCAGATTGATCTCGGCGGCGATTTCCGCCATGGCGAGGGCGGTGAGGGGGGTGAACTCGGCGGGCTTGATGACGACAGTGTTGCCGGCGGCGAGTGCGGGGGCGACCTTCCAGGCGAACATGAGCAGCGGGAAGTTCCAGGGGATGATCTGGCCGACGACACCGACGGGGGCGTAGCCGGGGAATTCGGTTGCGACGAGCTGCGCCCAGCCGGCGTGGTGGTAGAAGTGGCGGGCGACGAGCGGGATGTCGATGTCGCGGGACTCGCGGATGGATTTTCCGTTGTCGAGGGACTCGAGGACGGCGAGGCGGCGGCTGTGTTTCTGAACTTGTCGCGCGAAGGCGTAGAGATAGCGGGCGCGCTGGTGGCCGGTGAGTGCTTGCCATGCGGGGAGTGCGGCGCGGGCGGCGGCTACGGCGGCGTCTACGTCAGAGGCGCCGGCGTTGGCGATGATGGCGATAGTTTCGCCGGTGGCGGGGTTCTGGGTGGCGAAGGTGTGGGTCTTCTGTTTGGTGAAGGCGCCGTTGATGAAGTGGCCGAAGCTGCGGCCGTGGGCGTCGAGCCAGGTGTTGACCTCTTTGGGGTCTTCCGGGGCTGGGCCGTATTCCATGGATTGGAACTTTTCGAGGATGGTGGTGGGCATGGGAACCTCTTCAGGGTTCTATGGTAATGGATGGAGTGAAACTAATTAGGTAGGCCGTGTCCGAAATCGATTGCTTTTGTAACAATGGCTTTTAAGTCTGAGTCTAAGATCTTCTCGGTATGCACTAGCGCCATATCGCCGTGGGAATAAGTTGTGGTGTAGTCATTGATTTCTTCTAACGCCGGAAGCAAGACTTTCAGCTTTGAAAGAGGTTTCGAGGTATCGCAGGTTTTGATGCTTCCAATCATTTTGCCAAGCGATTGATCAGGGCCAAAATCTGCAGGAAAGCGATACCGGATGTTCATCTCCAGGAAAGGGCGTACTTGCTTAACGACAGCTTCTGGCCTGCCTGAACCATGTAGATAGTGCGTCATGGAGTCAAAGCATCGCGAATACTCTGACGCTGTAATCTCCTTGACTGTAGTGCTTGTGAACACACTGAAATCGCCATGCGGCCTGAGTTCAAAGATGGCACACTCGTGCTCGTCTAAGCGCATCGAGATGTCGGCCACGGTTGCTTCTTCGTGTGTAAGCACAATTAACTGTGCAACGTCCGGAGCCGATTCGGCAATCTGTTGTCGAGTATAACGACGACGAGAGCTGTCTAGACTGCTGAGTGGATCGTCAAACACAACCGTTTGTTGTGAGCGATTGGGATCGTTTTCAAGCTTAGCCAGAAAGAATGCAAATGCTAGCGCACTTTTGTCACCAAAGCTCAGCGCAGAGTCAAATACAACTGGGGAGTTTGGTTTGTTTGCAAGATCTACGGGAGAGCCGAGGAGTTCTATAGCGTAGTCAAAGCGTGGTTTCGCTCCCGTATATACGGTTTTGAGTTCTTTGATCCGGAAGCTGGTTCTGCAGCCTTTCAAATGCTTGTTAATGGAATCTTTGTACTGGCCAACAACTGTCTGCGTATGTGTGTCCAATTTCAAACGAGCAGAGCTCTTCTCGTCTTCTAGTCTCTCTCGTGCTGCGATTGCATCAAGTAATATCTTCGACGCAGCTTCCGCTGCTGCTGTTTTACGCGTAATCCTATTTTCAAGAGTGAAAACCTCAGCTTCCGCATCTTCAAGGTTTCCCCTGGCCACTGAGGTTTTTAAGTCGGCGAGTTTTTCGTTGAGTGCTACCTGAGAAACGTTATAGTCGTCTACGGCCGAGATAGTTGTTACCAAGGCCTCGATGGCTGCAGTCTGTACGGTTGTGAGGGTTACAGATTCGAGGGGATTGGTTAATTTCTTATCAACGACCTCACGTACAGCCTCCAACGCACGCTGTACTTTTTGGGTATTAGTTTCGAAATCAAAGCTAAGTACTGCATCGGGGAGAAACTCTTTCCATGCGACAAGTTTGGTCCGATTGCCATCTGCCGTTCCCTTGACCGATAGCCACTTTTCTCCGGATAGAGCCTTTTCTAGAGTTTCCAGCTCTTTCTTTAGATATGCTTTAAAATTTTTATAGGCCTCACTAAAGCTCAGTTTGTACGCTTCGACTAGCGGAATTCTCTCCGTGCTTTGCGCGCAATAAGGACAAGTATCTCCAGTGGCAAACTGTGATCCCTCTTCTAGCCATTTCTCTGTAACCTGAGAGTTCTCGATATGTGTGTGAACACGTTCAGCTGCATCCTTGGAGACTGCCTCTATGGTTTCTTCAAGCAACTCGATTAGTCGACGATGGTTGAATCCATCAAATGAAATTGGGGAAGTTGGTTGTAAGCTATTGATTGATGAAGACCGTGCAATGGCATCGCGTCTCTTTTTCGCTGCATCCAATGCTGCTTCTGAGTCCGAGTCTGTAGGTGTGAGCGCAGCGAATTGCTCAGGTGTCATATTGCCTTTGATGAATTTCTTCAACTGTTCTTTGGCTGCTGTTTCTTCCTGACGTTTTGTTGCGATTTCAGTCGCTAGTTCATCTACTCTTTTAGCGAGCGATACGCCTTGGTTGCCAATTGCGAAATTTAGTAAGTTTTTCCGCTGATCGGGATCTATGCTTGCTCCCGAGTACACGTTTTCGCTAATGAAGGTTGCATCAAACACGCAAATCTCAGGATGAGTCTTAGACCATATGTCATTACTTAACTCGTGAGGCTGAGTGCCTATCAAAAACTGCGCTGTTTGCGGATGGATTCCTTTGATCGTTTTTCTCTGACGCAGGCCTGCTGTATCCCCGCATGCTAGGGAGCGAATAATGGCGACAAGAGTTGACTTCCCGCGGCCATTTTCCCCATAGATAATGGTCTTTTTCTTGAGACTCAATGCACCATTTGGAAGTGGCGCATGCAATGTGCCTATGCCATTAAGCTTCGTGATTTTAGAAATCATCATGGCCTCCTTAGAGGGTGTTCTGTGGAGGTTAGGAGTCGACGCTATTTTATAGCCTTATTCCCGGACTATGCGACCGCCGCTCCGTCTAAAGGCAAAAGCAATACAAAAGCGTACCTCCGGGGCTAAAGCCCGGTTCTTGTCTGCACGCTATTCAGGGGCCTAAAGGCCCCTGCTCCCACCGAAAGCAAATGCAGATGCAGATGCAGATGCAAGTGCAGATTCTTCGCTGCGCTCAGAATGACAAAAGGGAATCGTTGTCAGTAAACCTAATTCGTTCTCGCCATTCGAAGAAGGTATTAGTGGTTGTTGATTTAATCGGTTCCCGCTGATGCGATGGGCGTTTATCCACTTTGTGCGGGCCTACACTCGGCAGACTGGCAGAGGCTGGTGTGCGGAGGTTTGGGATGCGGGCGATTCTCTTTGTTGTTTGTGCGGGGTTGATGTGTGGGGTGGCGAGTGGGCAGGTGTGGGAGCCTTCGGTGGGGCATACGCAGATTGCGATATGGCCGGGAGTGGCGCCGGATGCGCAGCCGGTGAAGGGGCCGGAGAGTGTTGTGATGACGGAGGCGAAGGAGTATGTGGGTGGCAGGGCGTGGGCGTATGTGAGCAATGTGACGCGACCGACGATGACTGTCTATTCGCCGAAGGGTGGGAATACGGGTGCGGCGGTTGTTGTGTTTCCGGGTGGTGGGTACCAGATTCTTGCGATGGACCTGGAGGGGACGGAGGTTTGCGACTGGCTGGTGGCGAAGGGCGTTACGTGCGTGCTGCTGAAGTATCGCGTGACGGATGTGGGGAGGTATCCGAAGTCGGGGCCGTATCCGGAGAGCAAGATGGCGCTGGAGGATGCGCAGCGGGCGATGGGGCTGGTGCGGATGCATGCGGCGGAGTGGCATATCGATCCGCATAAGGTGGGCGTGCTGGGGTTTTCGGCGGGTGGGCACCTGGTGGCGGCGATCAGCACGCATTACGACAAGCGGGTGTATGCAGAGGTGGATGCGGCGGACCGGGAGAGTTGCAGGCCCGACTTTGCGGTGTCTTTATATCCGGGGCACCTGTCGCTGGCGGCTGCGGCGTGGGATGCGCATGAGAACGGCAGGGTACTGGCGCATGCGGCGGGTGCGAATGAGCATCTGACGCTAAACCCGGCGGTGCCGGTGACGAAGCAGACGCCGCCGACGTTTCTGCTGCAGGCGGAGGATGACCATGTGGACAGCGTGGAGGATGCGCTGTCGTACTATCTTGCGCTGAGAGGTGCGGGCGTGCCGGTGGAGATGCATCTGTATGCGACGGGCGGGCATGCGTTTGGGCTGCGGCGGACGAAGGAGGCGATTACGGAGTGGCCTGGGTTGGTGGAGCGGTGGATGAAGTCGATTGGGATGGTGGAGTAGAGACGTACCCAAGGGGCTAAAGCCCGAATCATTGGTGGTAGGTACCCCAAGCCTGAAGGCTTGGGGTACCTAGAAGCAGCAATACCTATAGGTCGGGCCTTCAGCCCTCTGGTTTTCTGCTCTGCTGGTACCTAGGGCTCCATCGTCCCATCGCGCAGGCACGTCGGGACGATTCCACCCTAGGCTGGTATAGGGCGCGCCGTTGGCGCTAAGATTCTCCACCGCGTTAGGATCTAGGGCTACACCTCAAGGCTGGGATGGGGCGCGCCGTTGGCGCTTGCGTGTCGTGGCTAGGGCAAAGTTAGGGGCTGCCGGGTTGCTATAGGTCGGGCCTTCAGCCCTCTGATTTTCTAATCTGCTAGTACCTAGGGCTCCATCGTCCCATCGCGCAAGCGCGCTGGGGCGATTCCACCCTAGGCTGGTATAGGCCGCGCCGTTGGCGCTCTGATTCTCCACCGCGTCAGGATCTAGGGCTACGCCCCAGGCTGGTATAGGTGCGCTGTTTGGGGCTTGCGTGTTGTGGGTGGGTCAAAGCTTGGGCGCTGTCCGGGGTGCTATAGGCCGGGCCTACAGCCCTCGGATTTTTACTGCGTTCCTACCTAGGGCTCCATCGTCCCATCGCGCAAGCACGTTGGGACGATTCCACCCTAGGCTGGTATAGGCCGCGCCGTTGGCGCTCTGATTCTCCACCGCGTCAGGATTTAGGGCTACGCCCCAGGCTGGTATAGGCCGCGCCGTTGGCGCTGAAGGGCCGGGAATAAGACATTCAGCTAGGCAATATAATTTGCCGATGCCACAATCCCTCTCGTTTTTTCTTGTTCATGTGGTTTTTAGTACGCAAGATCGGATGCCGGTGTTGGATGTTTCCGTGCGGCCTGAGTTGTATTCGTATCTCGCTAGCGTTGTCCGCAATGCGGAGTGTGAGTGTTATCGGGTAGGAGGGACGGCGGACCATGTTCATCTTGCTATTCGTTTGTCGCGGACGATGAGCGTGGCAGGTTTGGTGGAGGATTTGAAGGCGGCATCATCGAAATGGTTGAAGACGAAGGCGCTGGGTCTGAAGGATTTTGCGTGGCAGAGAGGGTATGGTGCGTTTTCGGTGGGGCCGACGGATCTGGATGTATTGGTTCGATATATCGAGACGCAAGAGGAGCATCATCGGAAGGTGGATTTTAAAGAGGAGTATTTGGCCTTTTTGAAGAAGTATGGTGTTACGTACGATGAGAAGTATGTGTGGGATTGAGCATCTATAGGCCGGGCTTTCAGCCCTCGGATTTTCCTCCGGCCTGTACCTAGGGCTGCATCGTCCCATCGCGCAGGCGCGTGGGCCGATTCCACCCTAGGCTGGTATAGGCCGCGCCGTTGGCGCTCTAAAGACAGACCTCCAGCGAGTTGGAATATACTTCCTGCCATGAAAAAGATTCTGGTTGCGGTGGTTTTGGCGTTTGGTGTATCCGCGTATGCGCAGCAGGCGCAGTATGACCTGGTGCTGCGCGGTGGGCATGTGATTGACCCTAAGAACAATGTGGATGGGATGTTCGATGTGGCCATCAGCGCGGGGAAGATTGCGGCGATTGCGCCTTCGATTCCAGCCAGTGCGGCGCGGAGGGCGGTGGATGTTTCCGGGCTGTATGTGACGCCGGGGCTGGTGGATCCGCATGTGCATGTGTTTATCGGGCTGCGGCACAATGCGTGGGGCAATGGCGACCTGGCGGTTGAGGCGGACGTGATGTCGATTCCGTACGGCGTGACGACGGTGGCGGATGCGGGGAGTTCGGGGTGGCGGGACTTTGCGGAGTTTCGGCATCGCGTGATCGACACTTCGCGGACGCGGGTGCTGGCGTTCATCAACATTGTGGGCGCGGGGATGGAGAACAACGATGATGTGGCGGAGCAGAACGACCACGACATGGACCTCAATAAGCTGTCAGCCGTGATTGCGGCAAACAAGGACGTGATTGTCGGCATCAAGAGCGCGCACTGGGAGCAGCCGAACTATATCTCCGTGGAGACGGCGGTGAAGGCGGGAGAGCGGAACCATCTGCCGGTGATGCTGGACTTTGGGTGGTTCGACAACAAGTCGTATGAGCATGCGATCTCGTCGATCCTGCGGCCGGGGGACATCAGCACGCATGTGTTCCGCATGCCCGCTCCGCTGCTGGGGGCGGATGGGAAGCCGGCGCCGTTTATGGTGGAGGCGCGCAAGCGGGGCGTGAAGTTCGACGTGGGGCATGGCGGCGGGTCGTTCACCTTCAAGCTGGCGGCGCCGATGATCGAGGCGGGATTCTGGCCGGATTCGATCTCGACGGACCTGCATACGGATTCGGCGACGGGGACGATGCTGAACCTGCCGAACGTGATGGACAAGATCCTGGCGCTGGGAGTTCCGTTCAAAGAGGTGATTCGCGAGTCGACGACGAACCCGGCGACGGAGATTGGGCATCCGGAGCTGGGGCAGATAGCGGTGGGATCGGTCGCGGACGTGGCTGTGCTGGGGCTGGAGCATGGGAAGTTCGGGTTTGCCGACCTGGCGGGTGGGAAGGTGGATGGCACGGAGAGGATCGTTCCGGAGATGACGATTCGCGCGGGGCGGGTGCTGTTTGATTTGAATGCTCGGACGGCGGTGCCTTGGAAGGGTGCGAATTTGAGGTATGCGGTGAAGTAGAAAAGCAAAAGCAGATCCTCTTCGAGGATGACAACAAGAAAAGCAAATGCAGATTCTTCGCTTCGCTCAGAATGACAAAAAAGAGGCGCTACGAATGACGAAAAGCTACGCGATGGGGTGGCGGTAGGTGGCGGAGTAGCGGCCGGTGATGTGGTGTTCGAGCTGGCGTTCGATGTCGGCGAGCATGCTGCTGGCGCCGAAGCGGAAGAGGGTGGGTTCGAGCCAAGGGCGGCCTAGTTCGTCTTTCATAAGGGCGAGCCAGTCGAGGGACTGCTTGGCGGTTTTGATGCCGCCGGCGGGTTTGAAGCCGACGGCGTAGCCGGTGCGCTCGGCGTATTCGCGGATGGCGCGGACCATGACGAGGGAGACGGGGAGGGTGGCGTTGACGGCTTCCTTGCCGGTGGAGGTCTTGATGAAGTCGGAGCCGGCCTGCATGGCGACGACGGAGGCGCGCGCGACGTTGCGGAGGGTGAGGAGGTCGCCGGTGCCGAGGATGGACTTCATGTGCGCGGGACCGCAGGCGTCCTTGAAGGCGGCGACTTCGTCGTAGAGGGCGTTCCACTCGCCGTTGAAGACGTGGGCGCGGGTGATGACGATGTCGATCTCGGAGGCGCCGGCGTCGACGGAGCGGCGGATTTCGTTGACACGCTCGCCGAGCGGAGAGAGGCCGGCGGGGAAGCCGGTGCTGACGGCGGCGACCGGAATGCCGCTGCCTTCGAGGGCCTTGACGGCGGTCTCGACGAAGGCGTGGTAGACGCAGACGGCCCCGGTGGTGAGGTGGAGGGATTCGATGCCGAGGGCTTTAACGAGGCGGTCTTCGAGGGGGCGGCGGGCTTTGGCGCAGAGGCGGCGGACGCGGTCGGCGGAGTCATCACCGGAGAGGGTGGTGAGGTCCATGCAGGCGATGGCGCGGAGAAGCCAGGCGGCTTGCCAGTCTTTTTTGACGGAGCGGCGGGTGCCGATGGTGGCGGCGCGGCGTTCTACGGCGGAGGTGTTGATGCGGATCTCTTCGACCCAGTCGAGGTTGAGCGGGATGCGGCGGTTGGGCTCGAGGGTGTGGCCGTTTAGGGTTACGGGGATGGGCTTGGCGGCGGTTTGGTGTTGGACGGCCATGGGGGTCTCCGCGCTGGGGCGGAGATGTAGTTTACCCGAAACTCCTCAATACTGTTTTGACTGAACGGCGTTTAGTGGCAGTAGGTGGCGGCTTTGGGTTGCTGTTCGTATTCGTCGTGGCGCTTGACGAAGTCCATGGTGGATTTTTCGTTGCGACCGAGCGGGGCGCGGTCGAGGATCATGAGGGTGCCGAGCCATTCTTCGAAGCCGCGATGGTAGCTGGAGTAGGTGTGGTAGATCGTGCCGTCGGCGTCCTTGATGAAGGCGCTCATGCCGAACATTTCGCCGTCCCTGGGGGGCTTGAAGTCGCCGAAGTTGTAGGTGGCGTGGCCAGCGGCGATTTCCTCGGGCGTGAAGGAGACGTGGAAGTCGAAGTTGAAGTCGGAGGCGTTGGAGGAGGCCCAGGGGAAGTGCCAGTTCATGCGGTGCTTATAGGCCTCGATCTCGGGGAGGGCGGCGCGGGAGACGGAGGTGAGAGTGACGTCGTGGTGGTTGAGGTGCGGGAGCGTGGCGTCGAAGCCGTCGGCGATGAAGGAGCAGCCGGGGCAGCCGGCCTTCCAGCCGGGGCCGAGCATGAAGTGATAGACGATGAGCTGGCTGCGGCCTTCGAAGAGGTCGGCGAGGGTGCGCTTGCCGTTGGGGGTGTCGAATTCGTATGGCTTGTCGACTTTGACCCAGGGGAGGGCGAGGCGGGCGGCGTTGAGCTGGTCGCGGAGGTGGGTGGCTTCTTTTTCTTTGAGGAGGAGGGCTTTGCGGGCGGTGAGCCATTCTTCCTGCGAGACGATGGGGTGGTTGGGCATTGGGGGAGGCCTCCGGGTGATGGGTAGTTTATACCTAGCGTTCGAGGCGATCTAGTCGCTTCGCCTGCGGCTCCGCTCCGGCCTTCGGCAGAGCAGAAGCGCCCTGCGGGCGCGGTTTTTTGCCGTGCGGCTAAAGCCGCACTCGGCCTAGCTGAAGCTAGGCCCTTCCGTTCGACGTCGAGTGCTCTATGCTTAATTGCATGGACGAGTTTTTGCGGTTTGAGCATGTGCATGTGGCGCGGGGGGCTAATGTGGTGCTGCATGATGTGAACCTGCGGATTGCGGCGGGGGAGCATGCGGCGATCCTGGGGCCGAATGGATGCGGGAAGTCGACGCTGATCAAGGCGATGACGTGCGAGTGCTATCCGATCCCGAAGGCGGAGACGCGGGTGAGCATCTTCGGGCGCGAGCGGTGGGACCTGACGCAGTTGAAGAAGAAGCTGGGCGTGGTGAGCGCGGAGCTGCCTGGTCGGCAGACGCGGACGACGACGGGCGAGGACGCGGTGCTGTCGGGGTTCTTTTCGAGCTCGACGCTGTGGCCGAACCTGACGGTGACGGACGCGATGCGCGCGCGGGCGGATGAGGTGATCGCGCAGGTGGATGCGGAGCACTTGCGGAGGAAGCCGGTGGGGGAGATGTCGGCGGGGGAGCAGCGGCGGGTGATGATTGGGAGGGCGCTGGTGCAGTCGGCGGACATGTTGCTGCTGGATGAGCCTTCGAATGCGCTGGATCTGTCAGCACAGCGGGAGTTGCGGGAGCTGCTGCGGAAGCTGGCGCGGGAGGGCGTGGGGCTGCTGATGATTACGCACCATATTGCGGACATTATTCCGGAGATCGAGCGCGTGATCCTGATGAAGGAGGGGCGGATTGTTGGGGATGGGGCGAAGCGGGAGTTGTTAACGGCGGCGCGGCTGGGGGAGCTGTTCGATACGGACGTGCAGATGCATGAGCGGGATGGGTTTTATGATGCTTGGTGAAAAATGCATACCCCAGGGGCTAAAGCCCCTTTTTCTTTTGGCGGCGAGAGGCCCAAGCCTGAAGGCTTGGGTTACCTAGAAGCAAAAACAAAGCAGATCCCCATCCCACCCCAACGCGCGAGCGCGCCGGGGACCCCGGTTCGGGGATGACAACAAGAAAAGCAAATGCGGGGATTCCGGGCAGCGCATTCCGCGCAGGCCCGGAATGACGGTTTCCTATTAAAGCAATGGCGCTATAACCGCAGGTTCTTCGCCTTCGGCTCAGAATGACAAAAAAGAAAAACAACAGCAAGGACAAATGCAGGTCCTTCGCTGCGCTCAGGATGACAAAAAAGGGTTTAGTGGCGGCTGAGGGTGCCGGTTTGGAGTTTGACTAGTTCGGGTTCCTGGAATTTGCGGGGGCCGAGGACGGCTAGTTTGGGCAGGGGGCCGCGGACCATGGCGACTTCGTCGCAGGCGTAGAGGCGCGGGCAGTTCTGGCAGTCCTTGTAGACCTTGTCGGGCATGGCGGTGCGGTCGGCTTCGCGGAAGCCGTAGTGGTGGAAGAAGTCCGGAATGCGGGTGAAGAGGCAGACAGAGGAGACGGAGTGCTCGTGCGCTTCTTCGAGCAGGGCGCGGAGGAGCGCGCCGCCGGCGCCCTGGCCCTTGGCCTCCGGGCGGACGACGATGGAGCGGACCTCGGCGAGGTGCGGGCCGTAGAGGTGGAGCGCGCCGCAGCCGAGGAAGACGCCGCCCTCGGATTCGGCGACGGTGAAGTCGCGGATGTTCTCGCAGATCTCGGCGTAGGTGCGCTTGAGCAGCGTGCCGTCGCCAGAGAGCGAGTTGACGAGGTCGAAGATGTTATTGGCGTCCTGGAGGTGGGCCTTGTGGACGGTGGCTTTAGGCATGGCTCACCTGCAGTTTGGCGACGCGGGCTTTGGCGGCGGCGAGGGCTTCCTTGACGCGCGCGGTGGCGGTGCCGCCGAGGACGTCGTGGCAGTCGAGAGTGGACTGGAGCGAGATGGCGGCGTGGAAGTCGTTGCCGAACTCTTCGCCGAACTGCTTGAGGTCGGCGAGGGGGAGCTGGTTGAGCTCGCAACCCTTGTCGAGTGCGAAGCGCACAGCGTTGCCGACCTTCTCATGGGCTTTGCGGAAGGGGATGCCTTTGTGGACGAGATAGGTGGCAGCGGCCATAGCGTTAAGATAACCGGCCTGGGCGGCCTGCTGCATGCGCTCGTGGTTGAAGCGTAACGCACGAGTAAACGGCGGAAGCACGGCGAGGAGGCCGGCGATGGTGGCGGCGGCGTCGAAGACGGGTTCCTGACCTTCCTGGAGGTCTTTGTTGTAGGCGAGCGGAAGTCCCTTGATCAGCATGGCTAATGTATTCGATGCTCCAAGGAGGCGTCCGGACTTACCGCGGGCGAGCTCGGTGAGGTCGGGGTTCTTCTTCTGCGGCATGGCGGAGCTGCCGGTGGAGAAGGCCTCGGGAAGGTCGAGGAAGCCGAACTCGGCGGTGGCGTAGAGGGTGAGCTCCTCGGCAAAGCGCGAGATGTGGATGCCGGGGGTGGCGAGGCACTGGGTGAACTCGAGCGCGAAGTCACGGTCGGAGGTCGCGTCCATGCTGTTGGGCGTGGGAGCGTCGAAGTTCAGCGCGGCGGCGGCGATGGTGCGATCGAGTTTGAGCGTGGCTCCGGCGACGGCTCCGCTGCCGAGGGGGCAGAGGTTCATGCGCTTGCGGGCGTCGGTGAGGCGCGAGAAGTCGCGCTCCAGCATGGAGACGTAAGAGAGCAGCCAGTGGGCGAGGAGGACGGGCTCGGCGCGCTGGAGGTGGGTGTAGCTGGGCATAACGGCGTTGCCGGATTTTTCGGCTTGCTCGATGAGCGCGGTGAGCCAGTTCTTCAGGCCGAGCAGGGTTGCGTCGATGCTGTCGCGGACGAAGAGGCGCATGTCGGTGGCGATCTGTTCGTTGCGCGAGCGGCCGGTGTGGAGTTTTAGGGCGAGGTCGCCGATTTCTTTGGTGAGTTCGAGCTCGACGTAGTGGTGGATGTCCTCGGCGTGCGGGGATGAGGCGACGAGGGCCGTCCCGACCTGGCGATCGAGCTGCGCGGCCTGCGCGGCGCCGCCGTCCATGGAGATGCGCGTGGCCCAGGCATCGGGGCGTTTGGCGACGGCGGCGAGGCCGGCGAGGGTCTTGTCGAGCTCGGCGGGCGTGAGGATACCGGCTGCTGCGATCATCCGAGCGTGCGCGGAGGAGGCTGCGATCTCCTGCGGGAGGAGACGCCAGTCGAAGGGGAAGGAGCGCTGCCACTGCTCGAAGGTGGAGTCGAGGGGCTCGCGGAAGCGGCCGGACCACATCTTGCCGCCGGGTTGTTGGTTCTTAGCCATAACTCCTTTAGTGTTTCGTGACTGCTTTGATGCTGTCCACATCCATATAAATCGAAGTCATTTCACCCGCAGTGTCAGCACAATGAATCTTGCCCATAATCGCAACTTGAAGGTCCTTCCACTTTGCTGCTGGAAGTTTCAATAGTGGTTGTAGCGCAAGACCCGGGAAAAAGAGTTTCATACGCTTCGTTGGGATACAGTCGAAATCCCTTTGATCAGGGATTGCTACCACAGGCCGTATCGTTTCGATTGCCCAGTAAGTTACATGCGCGTCGCGCTTTGGTGTTTCTCCATAACCAGGAGGGCCGTAGTCATGTACAAGCCGAATTGTCCCTTCGAGAGTAATCGGTTCGTTCTCAGGTAGCCGGATACTTTGTGACTGCAAACATGTTGTGGTTGCCGCAAACGACAACCATACGAGCGCACTCGAGA
>Ga0206886_1008_pt4 | contig 43509 bp, 43 predicted proteins | sample Alteio_BWOrgHeat_92_FD_152952 | JGI IMG/M metagenome (GOLD analysis project Ga0206886, IMG submission 152952) | Enriched cells from forest soil in Barre Woods Harvard Forest LTER site, Petersham, Massachusetts, United States - Alteio_BWOrgHeat_Nextera2 ... | reverse complement strand
TTGAGAATCTCCTGCGGCCCATAGAGGGCTGGTACAGGGCTGCCCCCATCATTGTCGCCACCCCATCGGATTTAACCGTCAATATCGATCCGGCAATTTTTTCAGCTTTGGATGAAAAAGCTAAAGCGAAATTTATGGCGGAAAAGGAAAAAGAGTTGCGCAATTATATGGGCTTTTATGCTGGGCAATATGCCAAACCAATCGAGCTCGACCTGCTACGAGATGAGAAGCTGGATTTGATCTGCCGGGCCGAGCCATTCGCGCATTGGGCTAAATTACCTGAGTCACCAGCCAGTCGTGCCCAAGCTGGATTTGCCTATCGAGCCAAGCCAGTCAAGCGTCGGACTAAATTCCTCGCACCACCAGCCAGCCGAGCCGAAGCAGGATTTGTTTATATAACGGACGAACGGCAGGAAACAGGAAAGCAGAATTTGGCCGATCTCAGCCACCTCAATATTAATGATATCTCATGCGATGGCTGGCGAGCCGACGTTGGAAGGCATATTACGGCGGCCCATGAATTCTGGCACATGCTTCGCCGCGATCGATTGTTTCCTGCTCGAGAAAAGCAATGGCTTCAAATCTTCGCGGATGCGGAGGATTTTAACTCCACAGACTGCCATCCGGCCGTACTTCATAATGAAATTCTGGGGGATTGGGCTAGCCTGAATTTGGCAAATGCGAGCGAGCGTGAATGCCAATTGGTTGCCGATGCGCGAATACTCAGTTTGGTGCAGCCGAGTGCCGAAAAAGATCGCAGCGTGCATGCAACGGGATTGGTGTTGCCGTATTTGTTGGCAGGGATGGAAATACCGGATCTTCATTTGGTGCAAGAGGCATCACGTTTTCTCAGAGCTTCCGTTCGTCAGATAGTCGCGACGAATGATTATGCAGCAAGACCCTTGAAACGCGAAAATATGCGTTTATCGGCGGAAGAAATTGTCCATGCATTACCCCTTCTTCTGGACGATTCCTATAAAATGGTCAGTGAACCAGTTTTTGGAGAATGGGTAAAAAGCGCTTTTGTTCTTGCCACAAATCGTTTGTGTCCCCGCCTGATGCAGGATTGTTTGGGAGACCAGCGCATGTACATAGTGGATAAGGCCCAGGATTTTCCGATGCCCCGCATACCTGCCGCGCCGGCCATATATCAAATTGCAAACGAAGTGAAAAACATATTTGGCCCCGAAGCGCCAGCCGGCAGAAAAAATTCTTATTCCGAAATTCGCTGCGCGGCATAAAAATATTTTATTGATCTATCTCCGCTAGGCCCACACATAATCAAAGGTGGAGGGCATGGAGTATGGTTAACGGGCGGCGCAGACTCTGATGGCATTGCAGAGTGAATATCTCAAGAGATCAAGAAATCCAAAAATGCAACCTAAGGTTGGAATCCTGTTAGCGTTCTATCGTCCTCTAAGTCGGTAGTGCTATTGACATGTGAGAAAAATAGCCTGAGTTTATTTGCCTCGGACAATATCGGCTGCATCTCGCTTGGAAGGAACCACATGTCATTGAATCCATTTAGGCGGTTTAGCCGTCGTGACAGAGAAAACGCTGCCGCCCCATCAGCAACACAGGAAGAACAGGCTGCGCTAGCTGCGCTCAAGGCTATATCCAAAGATCACGAAGGAGATTACGCCACCGCCCTTCAGAAAATAGCGCCTCATCTCAATAGCCCGTCTACTCTTATTCAATCTGGTGCCGTGGATGCCTACTTGGGCGTTGCCCAGAGACTCGCGTTTGGGTCGGAAGAGAAGGCGAAGGAATTCGCCAGCATGAAGATGGCGCTGCTGCCGAAGGTGTTAGAGATACTAAGAGATCGGCCAGAAATAACAAATGACCATGCATTTCACCTTCGAATGTTCTTACGGACTGTCGCACAGGCCGAAGCTATTGCGGTTGGAGATATGATAGTTGAAAATCCATTTGGGTTTTTATACAACGAAAAACTGGTCGATACCCTTCTTAAGCAAGAAGTCAGAGAGCCGCGGTGGGTTTCATCGTGTGATGTACCAATATGGCAGCAAATGCGAACCGATCAATTGATGCGGATGGCTGCTGACATCCTTCCTCTTTTGCGACAAACCGCTCAGGCCTCTGTTTCCTTATCCCAAGATCCGGAAGCGGTGGAGCGCCAACATTCCAAGGGAATGGCGGAGACTGCGAGCGCCATTTTTGAAACCATGTCTGAAAGGGCAAGTGACGTAATTCATGCTGTTCTAACAGCCTTGTCGGCACACGCGACGAAGGAAGATCGATTGGATGCCGAGCACAGAACTGAGAAGAAACTCCCCGTGCGCGGTCCGCAGCTTTTACCTCACGCACAGACGACTTACGCTGCGTATTTGAAAACGGTCGAAGCGTTGCCAGAAAATTTACAGCCGACACACTATACAACGCTTGCTTATCATGCGTGCAGGCTCAATTCGGATCCGTTGCCTTTGGCTCGGAAGTTTCTTGCCGACTTGGAGCAACCGGATTTGTTGCGGGCAGAATATGCTCTTCGTGGTCTTGACCTAATGCTCCCGGCGGTAGCCTCTCTGCAGGATAATTTGTTGGGTGGGCCGATGATGCTCGCGGAAATTCAGTCGGGTGTGTCAAAACTATCGGAATCGCCGGCGCATGCCAGACATACACGCGAATTTGCCGGCCAGATGCTGACATTTTGGGCTGGCCAGGGCATAGAATTTCCCGGCGTCACTGCTTTCGGAAGCAGCGTTGCTCTAAGAGAAACCATGTTTTCCGGAGTCGGCGGATTATTACGGGGTGAAGAAACCTATAATTACCCTTTGAGAACATATATTACTTTATCGGCACAAGGAGACCGGCCGCAAATTCTACTCAAAAATGTTGGGACTTATAATGGAATAGAAAAAATGAGAGATTTGAGAGCCGTAGTATATAAAGCCGCCACGCTCGACGATCTCGTCAAAATTGACGACATGACGAAAGGAGATTGGCGCAATATTTGTAGCTGTTGTATTGAGCCAATCGGCCCCCATGCGCGTACCGTCAAATATTTAATAGAGGCGACGCCCGCTTTGCGAGACAATCCTGCTTTCTCTTCTATGTATCGCGCGGTTGCTGGTATTGAAGCTGAGGGCAATATCGAAAATGGACAGAGACAAGCGGAGCACTTACGGAACATTTTCGCTCCTGTATTGAAACGCATGCGACCCGATTTGCGCGCTGAATAGTTTTGATATTGGTCTAAAATAATTCGGCCCACACGGAATTTAGGGTGGGCCGCCACAAAACTTACGAAGGCTTTAGTGGCGTGTGTGGGATGTTCTTGCTAGATCCTGCAAGGCTTTCTGATCGGGCCGGAATTCGTTTTTGTTGAAGAATTCTGGCGTTACCGAGGAGTACCATTTCTCTGCCGCCGGAGAGAGACCCAGAATTCTTCTGAATATCCCTCTTTTTCTTTCCTGCGGCTGCTCTGGCCGGCTTGGGGGAGTGTAAGTGGTCCGTCGCGATTTTTCTTTTTTCGGACTGTCGCTTGACCCCGTGCTGCATCCGGAAATGATTGTCGACGGGACATAATCATTACTTTCATGTCCACCATGACCGCCATGTCCTCCGCCGCTATCGTTGCCTGAGCTGCAGTGTCCGCTCGAACAGCTTGAGCCGCTGCTGCAACTACCGCTGCTGCAGCAAGCGAACTTCAGACCTTTCACTTTGATGTCGAAATCGCTCAGCAGCGTTTCGCAGGTTTCGGCGAAAAGTTTCCGGGCTTTTATTTCTTCCTCGCCGTCTTTCATTCCAAAATAAGGATAGTGATGGATGTATTCGCCAAACAGCGTGGCGCAATCGTCCATGTATTTTCGGGTATCGAGGATATGCGTGTGCCACATCTCGTCGATATCGAGCGTAGGAATGAAGAAACGCCCTTCTTTGTTGCCGAGCAGGAACAGGAAGGCTTTATACTGCGCCTCTACCAGCTCGGCGCGGTCGAGAGTCCAGTTCTGTTCTTTCACCAGTTTGTATTTTATGGGAGTTAGATCGAACTGCTGAACGAACATTAAGAACTTGATTTTAAGAGGGGAGTTATTCTTCGTTTCGGGTCCCATCTGGATCGGGGTGGGAGTAGGCACTGCGTTGCTGGTATCTATCCTGATACTCATTTTGTTTCTCCATTTTCCGTTGTTTTCATGATTTCTGTGTAAAAGGAAAAATGTGTAAAGTACATATATTAAATATGTTATTTACACACATAATTTTGTGCAATTAACCTAATATGGTTGTGTTATTGCGATGGGGCTGCTATTTACGAGGCCTGATGCCAATCAGCAGCAAACAAATCCGCGCCGCACGCGGTCTGCTCAATCTCAGTCAAAGAGAATTGGCTGAGAAAGCAAACCTGTCCGTCAATTCACTTAACAATATTGAACGCGATGTCGGCAGTCCGCGCCTCGACAGCATGAAGGCGATTGAGGATGCGCTGGCGGCCGATGGCGTGGAATTTCTGGATAAGGATGGCGTGCGGCTGGCGGGGGAAGAGCTCAAGATCAAACGCATTGAAGGCCAGGATTTAATCATGCGCTTTTATGATGAAATTCTGCGCGCCTATCCGATGGGCAACGGCGAAGTTCTGATCATGGGCAAGGATAATAGCCGCCTGCATCATCACGATCCGAATTTGCTGATGGCTTATAAAAAATACGAAGCGGTGGCGGCGAAAAACAATATTGTCGAACGTGCGCTGTTTCTTGAAAACGACACGAACTTTTTATCGAAGCAAAATATCTACCGTTGGGTGCCGCGCGAATTGTTCAGCGAAGTGCCGATGATGATCTTTGGCAACAACGTCGCGATCTTGCTATGGGGCCCGCCCAACCGCATGATCCTCATTCGCAACCCCGGCATCGCCGAAAGTTTTCGCCGGCAATTCGAAGCCGTCTGGTCGATGGCCAAGCCGGTGCCGGATGAAATTCATAAATTCCACTACCAAACCAAAACCCAAAAAATTCTGGATCAGCTGAAAAAGAGCGGAAAGCTGAAGGGGTAGGGCGGCGGTTAATCTGCAAGCCATTGCTTGAGAGCAGCCGCTACCAATCGGGCTTCGCCCGATGCCAAATGGCCAACGCAGCCAAGGATGCGATCTTCCTGAAGTGTTGTGATTTTTGCGGTCCGTACGACCGAGCGGGAGGAAAGACCGGCAGCCTCAAGATTTTTAATCTCGACATCGCCGTTCCATGCCGGGTTGAGAATACTGGTAATCATGACCAGCCAATAAAGCTTATGCTTGCTCACTAGAGATTTGCTGCTCACGATCAAGGCCGGGCGGCGTTTCTCACCGATACCTTCCGTAAACGGGAAAGGTACTTTTACGACATCCCAGCGAGTGAAGCGCAATTCGGGCATGAAGTTTAGAGATCGCGGAACGCTTTGTCGTCGGCTTCCGACGCCCATTCATCGAAAGCAAGAAAAGGATCGTCTTTAGGATTCGACAGCGAGACCTTTTCGATCATGGCGCGGCGGCCGCGCACACGATAGCGAATGCGGTCACCGGGCTTGAGGCCCAATTGCCGACGCACGGCTTGCGGCACAACCGTTTGGCTTTTGCTGGTCAGCTTCGAGATAAGTTGATCGTCCTGCATATTCTTACTGTAATACTTTCTTACTAAAAAATCAATAATGCGGAAAATCCCAGTCTTATTGCCATTTTTTGGTCTGAACGGCGAACAAAATGAAATCCACAAGCGCTGGCTTGCCAACCAGCACATTCGGCAAGCCAGAGCTTGTATTTAAAGCGTCTTTTACAACGGGTGGCTTGCCGAAATGGGCTACCTTTTAAAGGGTCGCGCCGTCTTCAAGTACGGCCTCAATCTCCGGCAATCCGCTCACCCAACCCTCGAAAATCCGCGCATAGGCGGCGCATAGACGAGTGACCCATAACTGCTTCATCGGCAAATCACCCTCGATTAGCGCGGTAGTGAAATGCTTTTCAGGTGGCAGGCGGGTTACGTCCTGACGCGCTTCAGCGAGCAGGTTGGATTTCTCGAGGAAGTCTGGCGCGCTCATCGCATGTTTCTCGGCGATGTGTGATGCGAGTACGCTGATTTCATCGGGGGCCAGCTTCAGCAAATGCGCCGGATGATTGACTGGCAGCGACAGTCTGCGTGCGGCTTCGTGATTGGCTTGATCGATCAGGTCTGATGTATCGAATGCTGCTGGCACTGAGTAAGTAATGCCGAGATAGCTGATAAATTCGAGCCCGTTGGCGAAACCGCCGATGGATAGCAAATCAGCCATCGTGCGCGCGACGCGGGTTGAGCCGGTCGATTGCGCGATGAAGAGAGCGGCTTCCGCATCCACGCGGCAGCGATAGAGATACAGCCCATAGAGTTCGGATAAGGGCGAGGGGAGATCTGTCTTGGCGGCGAGGAAATCGCGGCTGATGTGATTCTCGGTGTCGCGGTGATTGCGGCGGAAATGGTCGATTTCAGCTCCTGTGAGCGGCAGGCTGGCGCCGGCGGCGAGGAAATCATTGATCGCATGGCCGCAGATATTGGCGATGGTTTGCCAGTCATCAAACATGGGCGATCCCGCCGCAGCATCCGCCGACACACGCTGCTGCCGGTTCAGGGGCAGCGTCAGCGCTTCAAACGAAAGGCCAGGCTGCGCCAGACGGCAGAGCCATTCCGGCACTTTGGCGTTCGAGCGATTCCAGCGTTCCGTGGGTGTGTCCGTATTAGCCGGCACCGGCACGCCGATTTGCATCTCGAGCTCGGCGTCGAGCATCGACATGGCATCGGAGGAATGGTGGTGGCTTTTGACTTTGATGAACATCTGGAAAGGTCTCTCGGGCGGGATTCATGCAAGTGAAAGGAAGTGATTCGAATTTCTTCCCCAGCTTTTGCATGACTTATTCAACAACTTATCCACAGCATCTATCACATCGAATTAGTTGCAGTTAAGAGAAATTTACCAAAATGAATCGAAATTAAGCTTTTGATTCGCCTTTTGGATTCCGCGTGATTCAAAAGACACATATTGTTTCGATGGGGTATTGGTTTTCTACGTGTAATCACGCCGTAAAATTGGTTCCAGCGTTTCGAGAAGTAGCACCTGTGTCATTAGCGCGCAGGCGTGCGATTGCTGAATTTTCGATCACGTCAGAATGGCTAAATGAGGCTGCCAAAAACCAAGTAAAATATAAACAAATCACAGTATTAAAATTCAGTTTTACAATATTTACTGCACTGCACAAAGTCGAATGATATTGCGACCCTGTATGAGTGTCTGAAAATTAGGCTGAAACAGGTATTTGCTGGTCTCGCAGTGCTTTTCGCAACTGCAATATATGGCCGGTTTATACTGCAGCGCCGTGCTGCGATAGCAAAGCGACTTGCTCAACTTCGCGTTGCACAACGCCCAATTCTAACACGTCAGTAATCATCCCGGCCTAGACTCAGATCGCAATGAAGAACATTGCGCTTCAACGGGAGGAAAAGATGGGCAAGACAAGTATTTTCACAGTAATAACGGCAGTCGTTGTTCAGTTTATAGTGGGTTACATCTGGTACGGCCCACATCTGTTCGGCGATGTGATCACCGCGGGTGGTGGCCATGCGATCGACTTCTTGAAGATGGACGGTCTTTCGTTATTGCTGATCCTGCTTAGCGGTTATGGCCTCACGAATGTTCTTGGCACGCTCGATAAGCTTACCGGCACCAAGGACACCAATGGAGGCATCAAGCTGGGCCTTACGGTTGGTGCGTTCGCGATCGGCTTCCCGATCATGATGCTCATGAACCTTATGGGCTTCACGCACGTGATGTTGCTGGTCACCTTCGTGTACATCGTGTTGATCACGATCCTCACGAACCTTGTGGTGATCAAATTGAAACATGCCTAATTAGGCATCAATGAGACGGAACGGGGGCCTCAGGTGGCCCCCGTTTCTTATTGATTACTTCTTAGCCTTCGCCTTTTTCGCCTTGGGCTCTTCTTCGTCGTCGGCTTTGGCCTTTTTGGCTTTGGCGGGCTTGGCTTCGGTTTCGCCTTCTTCTTCGGGCAGCTCGGCATCCTTCTTGGCACGCTTCTTTGGCTTGGCTTTCTTGCCTTCTTCGCCTTCCTTCGCTTCTTCAGGGGCGCCGAATGCGGCGACAACTTCGGCCTTCTCTTCGGTCGCCTTCAGCAGGGCAGCGCCTTTTTGGTCTTGAACAACGGCTTCTTCCGGCGAGCGTGCGACGTTGATCGTCACTTTGATCATGACTTCTGCATGCAATTTCACTTTGACCGGGAACAGGCCGAGCGACTTGATCGGCTGATCGATATGCACTTGCGAACGGCCGATTGAATGGCCGGCTTCCTTGGCGGCTTCGGCCACGTCGCGGGCGGCAACCGAACCGTAGAGCTGGCCGCTGTCGCTTGCCTGCCGAATGACGACGAGTTTTACACCGTCCAGTGAAGCGCCGAGTTTTTCTGCGCTGCTGCGGTCGGCGGCGTTTTTGGCTTCAAGCGTCTCGCGCTGTTTTTCGAACAGCTCGACATTCGCCTTGGTCGCGCGCATGGCTTTCTTCTGCGGCAGCAGGAAATTGCGGGCAAAGCCGGGGCGAACCTTCACCACCTGGCCCATTTGGCCGAGACGCTCAATGCGCTCCAACAATATCACTTCGATCATATTATCCTCCCTTTTTCCAGCCGGTAGCAAAACGCTGCCGGACATTGATCCATTGGTCGACTACGCCGAGGCCCGTCATTGCAACAACCACCCACATCATCGCCACGGCATTCAGCATCACGACGCTGAGCAGAATGTAGAACGCCACCAGAATGACCATTCTGGCCTTTGTCATGGCGGCGAGGGCATGGACGATGGCAAAGCCCACCAGCAGAAACGGTATGCACAGCATCGCGCACAGATTGGTGCCAACATAGTTGTAGGGCGCATGCGCTACTGCCCCCATGACGCCGGTTGCCGCTGTCGCGAAAATAAGCCAGTTCGGGATATAGATGTTCTGAAACGCAAAATTAGGGCGCAAATTCCAGCCCTGCTGCTTAAGCGCTCCTTGCGCGGCGACGAGGCTGAGCAACATGACGAATAACCAGCTGCTACCAACGACAGCAGGCGCTACCACTGCAAATTTTTCCATCGAAGCGGATAAGAATTTGAAAGTATCGGCATCGACTTCGGGCATTGATTTCAACGGCGCGAGCGACGCGGCAAAGGTGTGCTTCGTCAATTCAAGCAAGCCACCATCATGCGAAGATGTGGCCATGACGGCGGCGAGAAATAGAATTGCCGGATACAAAGTTAGGGCAATCAGAATGTTGCCTTCGGTTGACCACACAACCTTTCCGCTTTTGTCTTCATGACGCCGCAGGGCTAACGCAACCAAGGCAACGCATGGAAGCGCGTAAATAAGCGCATAAGTCCCGGCAAAGAGAAAATGCAGTTCAAGCTGTTTGGCAAGCAAAAGTCCGGTGATACCCGTGAATGAGGCTGTGGCCCCGCTTGTTATGCCCGCGCCGAGCCCGGCCATAAGTAAGGGCATGGCTGTCATATAGACGATCACCACGAACAGCGTTTCCGCATGCATCATGGCGACGGCAAACAACGCCGCGCTTATACCGCCGGCCAAAACACCGCCGGAGTAGCCGCGCAATCCACGCGAGGGCAGGGATGGGATCATCGTTCGTTCCGCTGATTAGCCGCCGCTGCCGCTGCGCTTGTCGACATAAGGCAGGAGAGCCAGAAACCGCGCCCGCTTGATGGCTTGCGCCAGCTCGCGCTGCTTCTTGGCCGAAACGGCCGTGATACGACTGGGGACGATCTTGCCGCGTTCGGAAACAAAGCGACGCAGCATTTGAACGTCCTTGTAATCGATCTTGGGCGCGTTCTTGCCGGTGAAAGGGCAGCTCTTGCGCCGGCCGCGGAATCCACCGCCGAAACCGCCGCCAAATCCACCACCACCGCCGCCGCCGAAGCCGCCGCCACCACCGCCACCAAATCCACCGCCACCACTGCCGCCGCCGGAACGTTCGCGCCGTGGGCCACGTTCAAAATCGTTCATGCTTCAACTCCCTTATCGGATGTTTCAGTTTCCTCTGTGCGTTCGCGACGCGGGCGGTCGCTACGATCGCCGCGTTCACGTTCGCGATCACGATCGCCAAAGGGGCGCTCGGCGCGTTCATCCTTGCGCAGCATGGCGGAGGGGCCTGCTTCCAGCTCCTCGACACGCACGGTGAGGACGCGCAAAACATCTTCGTTCAAACGCATATTGCGCTCAAGCTCGGCCACGGCATCGGGCATGGCGTCGAGATTGAAGAGCACATAGTGGCCCTTCTTGTTCTTGTTGATACGGTAAGCGAGGTTGCGAAGACCCCATTGTTCGGTCTTGGTGACCTGGCCACCCTGATTACGGACAATGTCCGCAAATGTGGCGGCGAGGGTTTCGACCTGGGCGGCGGGAATATCCTGCCGGATAATAAAGACAGACTCGTAGAACGGCATAGTTTTGCTCTCCCTCGGGTTTAAGCGACCGGGAGCCGGATCGGGAAAATCCCTTTCATCGGCCGCCCCGGTCAAGCCGACCCTCTTGGGGCCGGCAAGGAGCTATATAAGCCGCGCACTATAGCCGGAAATGCGGCCGGGGCAAGTGAAAAAGGCCAAAAAATAAGCGTTAACGGCGGCCAAACGCTATATTCGGCTGTTGTTTTTTGGTGAATTCGTTAAAGCTTAATCCCGCCTTCCTGATCCCGCCCACCAGACTGATGTCCAATCTTAGCATGCATAAAATCTCCTATCTCGAGGGTGTGCGCGGCTTTGCCGCTTTGCAGGTGGTTCTGGTTCATTATTTCCTGGCCTTTCTGCCCGCACATCAATGCAGCCGCTTCTGGTTTTGCTGGGCGCAGGCTTTGCGAGAGGTCTATCTGTTCTTCCCGATTGACGGCTACATGGCTGTGTCGCTGTTTTTTATTCTTAGTGGCTATGTGCTGACAAAATCCTTCGCTCGTACGCGCGATCAAGTTGCGCAAAATATTTTCAAACGGTGGGTGCGGCTACAGATCCCCGTTTTCTTTTCTTTGCTGATCGCTTTGGTGCTTCTTTTGTTGTGCGGCGATGCTTTTCTGCGGGCGGCGGAGTTGAATGATACGGTGAATTGGGCGCAGGATTTTTTTGTTGTGCCACCGACATTGGGAAGTTTTTTGAAAGAGTCTTTTTGGGTATCGTTGATTGCGGGCTATCAAGGTATCAGCGTTTTCGGTGGGTTGGGCGGTCCTTTCTTTTCCGGACAGGAATCGCTCGATGTTCCTTTGTGGAGTTTGAACATCGAATTCTGGGGTTCGATCCTGATCATTGGTTTGGCATGGCTGCGTCCGAAGACAACGGCGCATCAAATGGTTCTTATTCTCTGCCTCGGCATTTTCTGCATGAATTCGTTAGTGTTGTTTCTCGTGGGCCATATACTGGCTTGTCTCGAGGACGAAAAATTCCCGCGTACTTTATCGCTGCGCCGCAATGCCAACTGGATTGGCCTGCTGCTTGTCGTTCTAGGCATTTTAATAAGCACCTGGCGTGAGGATTTAATGCCGCCAAATATTTTCGTATTGCTCGACAGTATCGTATTCTTTCAGGCGCAGTCGCCATTTCATTACATTGGCATGGTGGCCGCTATCTTTATTTTTATTGGCATTTACATATCGCCGTGGCTGCATAGATTTTTTGAATTAGGGGTATGGCAAAAGCTGGGAAAGATTTCTTTCGCCATATATCTGCTGCATTTTCCCATTCTGCTGACGATTACAGCGTGGCTGCAAGTTCAACTGGATGGATTTCTGGGACATCTTGCCGGAGCAGTGACAGCTTTTATACTTGGCCTCGTCCTTACCTTTGCGCTCGCCACATTTTTCACGAAATGGCTCGACGAGCCGGCTATACGCTTTAGCCGGTTCATCTGTAACATGAAACTTTCTCGACGATAACTATGTCTCGTCCCCTTATGAAAAAACTAACTGATTATCTTGTGGCGCTCAACAAAATGGAGAGCCGGCCGGATGTTGCGCGCTTTTGTGCCGGCGCGGCCCTCGTTATTCTCGCCGTCAGTTTTGTGCCTGATCTTATTCTGGTTATGGATTTCAGCCGGCCTTATCAGTTGGCGCAATTTTCGCAGGATGAATATTGGTTCATGGAGGCTATTCTGCAATTGCAGAATGCCTTTCTCGTGGGAGACTGGCACGCGATCCGCGATTTTGGCAGCCCCTTTGCCTATGGCTTTCCCTTCTGGTTGATCACGGCGCTGATCGCGCTGCCGACACACGCGCATGCGATGCTGATGGCGCTCTTTCTGCGCTTTCTATTTATCGTAACCAAGTACGCTGCCTTCTACGTGGTTTACCGGCGTATTCTGGCGCTTACACAGAAGCCGCTCTTATCGCTGTTATCTCTAGCGCTGATGCTGATTGTTCCGGCTTTCGTGTTTGACGATAAAGTCGTTAGTCCTGAATTCCTGATTATGCTGCTGCTGGCAACTTGCTGGAGTCTGTTGTTTTTATCTTCTCGGCGGGCACAAGTAGGGGCGGCCTTTGTTTTTGCCCTGGCGTTGACAATTAAATTCAATGTTGCGCCACTCGGTTTGTTTTTTCCGGTTGTTCTTTTCACGCGGCCGGCCAAACAGCGGCTAGATTTGCTGTGTAATTGGATTTTTGGTGCCGTCGTCCCCTTGCTTCTTTTTTTAGTGCCTGCGCATCCATTCAAGGAGATCCTTGCGGTGGGCGCCACGCATGGCATCGATTATGGTTTTGAGTATCTGGCGCCCTGGTACAGCGCCAATGTTCTTGAATTTGATGATGTGTTGATTGGCGGCTGGAGTATCGATTTTTTAAGCTGGCCGTTATTCCTGTTTCTCAGTGGTTACGCCCTTTATCGTGCGATCGCGGACAAACCGAAAAACCGTACGGCTTTGACGTTTTTGATTGTGGGAACGTTTTTTATCGCGGTGTTGGTATGCTTTATGACGAGCCTGACATCGCTTATGCATCCCTGGTTCGTTTTCGCTCCGTTCCTTTTGATGATGGGTGCGGGAAGTTTGTTGATCGGCACGGGACGGGAAGCCACTGCTGTTATGCTGGCATTTTTTCTTATATATGGGGCAAGTTTTGGTGAGCGCTATTTGGCGCGCTGGCAGCACCGTATCGATAAATTCGAAACCATAGCCGCGAGTGAATCTGATAATGCAGAAGCATCGGAGTGGATTGCGCGTAACTGCCCACAGGCGCGCGAGGGTGTTATTGACTACAATCTTATTTGGCCTGCGGCCTATGACCGGCAGTTGAAAAAAATGTGGACGATCATCGAGGTGGAAGATTATCGCCGTGCCTATCAGGATGCGACTGTACTGCTCGACAAAATCGATTTGCTGTTGATAAAGACAGATCGGATGCGGGCAATTTCCCAATCGATGGGGCCTCTTTCTACGGGGCCTATGGAATTGCCTGGAATGGTTCTTGGAAACTTCTTTCCTAACTCGGCACCTTATTTTGCATGGCAGCATGATTTCCCGCAGCTTTCCATTTTTGCGCGCGAAGGTGCTTGCAAAAAAGGTGGTTCATGAGTGCGCCGCCGGATTTTGATGATTTCCGCGCGCTATCGGCGGCGTTGGGCGAAGATCCTCTGCGCACACAGGGGGCAGGGGGGAATACCTCAATAAAAAGTGCCGGTACGATGTGGGTCAAGGCTTCTGGCGCCTGGCTTAAGCATGCCGTTAGCAAAAACATTTTTGTAGAGGTTGATCGTGCGATGCTGAAGCCGATTGTGGCGGAAGCGGCGCGGCCTTCCATCGAAACGTCGCTGCATGCTGTGTTGCCACATCGCATCGTCGTGCATTTGCATGATGTTTCAGTGATGGCGCTGGCGGTTCGCCATGATGCAGCCGAGCGGTGCGCTGATAGATTGGCGGGATTGCGTTTTGCGTTCATTCCTTATGCAAAGCCGGGCGATGCTTTGGCGGATGCTTTGCGAAAAACCTTGCGGCCAACAGCGCCGGATATTTTTATTCTCGGCAATCACGGATTAATTGTTGGCGGCGAAACGGTCGACGACGTTAAAGCGAGACTGGCGGAGGTTGGAGCGTGCATGCCATCTGATGTGCGTAGTGCGTCGCCTGCAGATAGAAATTTTCTTGAACAAGCGCGATTGAAAGGATGGCGATTGCCGGTGAATGCCGCTGTGTATAGTCTTGCGACCGATGCGGATAATCTTGCTTTTGCTACCGGCGGTACCCTCTATCCTGACCATGTCGTGTTTCTCGGACGGGGATGCCAATCGGTTTCTGCCGATAAAATCGCCACGATTGATCCGGTCAAGCAGCCGATGATGCTTGTGGAAGGCAAGGGAGTTTTGCTTTCGCCGATGCTTTCGCCGGCGGGCGAGGCGATGGCGGAATGTCTGGCGGCCGTTTTGTCGCGCATTCCGGTGGGTGCTGAATTGAATTATCTTTCCTCACGTGATGAAGATGAATTGCTGAATTGGGATGCGGAAAAATACCGGCAGGCTGCTAAATAAATGCAAATCATTATTCCCATGTCGGGCACAGGCGAACGCTTCAGGCGTGCCGGTTATCGTGAAATCAAGCCGCTCATTGAAGTCGAGGGTAAGCCGCTTTTTGCGCATGTGGTTAATTTGTTTCCTGGCGAAATGGATTTTCTTTTTATTTGCAATCAGGATCATCTGGCCGATAAATCCGCGCAAGTGGAAGAAACCATTAAACGCTATTGTCATACGGCGACAATCATTGGCGTTGCACCGCACAAAGCAGGCCCTGTGCATGCGGTTCTGCAAGCTGGTGGGCATATTAAACCCGATCGGCCAGCGATCGTCAGTTATTGTGATTATGGGGCTGTGTGGGATTACGTAGCGTTCAAAAAATTTGTCGCGGAGAATAAATGCGACGGCGCGGTTATTGGTTACACCGGCTTTCACCCACACATGCTGCGCGAGCAGCGCTATGGCTATGTGCGCATGGAAGGTGAACGGGTGGCGGATATTCGCGAGAAGCAACCATATACAGACAAGCCAATGAATGAGATCGCCCTTTGTGGCGCATATTATTTTCGCGATCCGCAGAAAATGTTGGAGGCTTTGCGCGAATTGTCGGCTCATGACGAGTTGCGCATCGAAGGCGAGCATTACATTAGCCTTGCTTATCGTTTTATGCTGGCAATGGGTGCCGATATCCGCACCTTTCTGCTTGATCACTTCTTGCAGTGGGGGACGCCGGAGGATTTGCGGGATTATCTTTATTATTCGAATTTGTTCCGCGCGAAACGCCAACAGCGCGCGAAGCAGCCGGGCCTGTTAATCATCCCGATGGCAGGGCAGGGGCAGCGCTTTGTCGATGCCGGTTACAAGGAGCCGAAGCCGCTTATTCCGGTTTCCGGCTTGCCGATGGCCGCTGCCGCTTGGCGCGATTTGCCGGAAACTACGCGGACGCGTGCCGTGTTACGCAGTGATTTGCCGCAGATGAAGCAGCTCGAAAGCGAATTGCCGAAGCATGTTCCTGGCGTTGAAATCGTTATGCTGGATCGGCTGACGGAAGGGCAGGCGGTAACGGCGCTGGCGGCACTGGATGGGATCGCGGATGATGTGCCAGTGACAATTGCCGCTTGTGATAATGGAATGATTTATGACGCGGAGACTTTCTCCGCATTGATTGCCGATCCAAAAACCGATGTGGTTGTGTGGGGCGCGCGTGGTTATCCGCCCGCCGCGCGTAATCCAAGAGCCTATGGGTGGATTGATGCCGTTGGCGACGGAAAGATTAAAAATGTTTCGGTAAAAATTCCGCTAGCCGATCCGTTGCGCGATCCGATTGTGACGGGCGCCTTCACCTTTCGCCGTGCCGGGGATTTTCGGCTGGCGGTCAAACATATGATGGAACGCAATGCGCGTGTGAAAAACGAGTTTTACATCGATACGGCGATTAATGATGCGATTGCTGTCGGGCTCAATTGTCGGCTGTTCGCAATTGATTATTATCTCGGTTGGGGCTCGCCGGATGAGTTGCGGACGTTTCTTTATTGGCAAAAATGTTTCAGTGACCGAATGCTGCTATGATTTCAGATAGAGCGTCGAGGAGTGACTGAACTCGAAACAAGACGCGCGCCTCTAAGCGGGCCTATGTATTCTCGTTTGGCATTGGGGTCGTCGTTTCGATGTGACTTAATCGTTTTAAATACTTCGACGGCGCATGCATAGCTTGCAGTCGTAATACCTGATGTTATCAATCCGACAGCAAATCCAAGAGAGAGTCCTCCAGCCGCATAAATCTCCAGCGGGGTAGAGCTCTTATCAAAGTGGTAACCAACCGCCCCCAAAAATGTTCCTGTGAGTGTGAGCCCTAAAAGAGTAGTGCCCATGATTCTTTCTGCTATTCTATCTTGGCGAGCTGACAGCATCGTAATTCTCCATTATTTAAATAGGCAAAACATCTTAGTGCGAGACAATACTTTCATAAAATCTATAATATGGTTAAGGGGTAAGTTTAAGAGAAAACAGGGATTTGGAGGATAAACGAAGCTATGCCAAACGGGCGTCACCAATTCCTTCGCTTTCTAATTGTTGGTTCCGCGACTGTAGCGATAGATTTTTCTTTTTATCGCCTGCTCATGTGGCTTGGCGTTGAGCTCGACATTGCCAAGGCTGGCAGCTTCACGATTGGTGCGGGTTTTGCCTATATCACCAATAAGTCCTGGACCTTTACGCGCAAAAAGCATGGGCTTGCGCCAATCTCATTCGTTTTTCTTTATGGCGGCACGCTATTTATCAACACGTCAGCGAATGGCCTGATCGTGCGGCTTTTGCCGCATACGGCCTGGGCACTGGCCGTAGCTTTTGTGATCGCCACGGCGTTGTCGGCAGCGCTTAATTTCATTGGCATGAAGTGGATTGTGTTCCGTTCGGACGCGGCGTAAAAATTATTTATGCCTGCCTTATCGCTTGTAATTCCCTGCTATGACGAAGCCAAAAATCTGCCGGATCTGATCGCGCGTTGCCGCGCGTTGCTGGATGCGGGCGATGTCGAGATCATTCTGGTCGATAACGGCTCGCGTGATGAAACGCAGCGCATTCTTGCCGAGGCAACGCAGGGGCGGCTACGCAACATACGCCTTGAGACAAATCAGAATTACGGTGGCGGTATTCTTGCAGGCTTGCGCGTGGCGCAAAGTTCGATCCTTGCCTGGACGCATGCCGATTTGCAGACAGATCCGATGGATGTGTTGCGGGGGCTGGACATTTTCCGGCAGCATCCCGGCGAAAAGCTTTTTGTTAAAGGCCGCCGCTACGGAAGATCGCTCGACGATGTTTTGTTCACGGCAGGGATGTCGTGCTTCGAAAGCGCGTTATTCGCGGCGCCTTTTTGGGACATCAACGGCCAGCCCACGATGTTTCCTCGTGCTTTGTTCGAAAGCTGGAAGAATCCGCCGCAGGATTTTGCCATCGATTTGTATGCCTATTGGTCGGCGCGGCGCCTGGGCTATGCTGTGCGGCGGTTTCCGGTGCGTTTCGGCACGCGTGGGCATGGCACGGTTTCGCGCTGGAATGCAGGATGGCACAGTCGGGCAAAAATGATCCGGCGCGTGATCGGCTATAGCTGGCAATTACGGTGGAAATTCGTAGAGTAACCGCATGACGCCGATTCTCGCCGATCTCAAGCGCGAGCCCCTCTTTTGGCAAGGTTTGATCCTCAAGCTGCTGCTTCTTGGCCTTGCCACGCCATTGACGCAGAGCGAGTGGTTTTACCCTTTTATTGCCAACGCGCTGGCGCATCCCGACATTAATCTCTGGCAAAGCTATCTAGATAATATGCCCGCGGACGCATCGCTCTTTCCGTTTCCCTACGGGATTGTGATGGCGGGGGCCTTTTTGCCGCTAACCATTGTCGGGCAGGCTTTCGATAATATTTTTGATATGGCCATATTTTTTGGTTTTGGCTTTAAACTGACTTTGCTTTTCTTCGATACGCTTGTGCTAGGGCTGCTTTTCAAATTGTGGCCCACCCTCCGCCGTGAGTTGATCTGGTTTTTCTGGTTATCGCCATTGGCGATATACATCACTTATTGGCACGGGCAGCTCGACATCGTACCTGTCGCGTTGCTGCTTGGTGTGTTTCTGCTTTTGAAGCATGCGCGTGCGGCTTCTTCTGGCGTGGCAATGGCCGTGGCCATTGCCGCCAAACTCAGCATGTTATCGGCATTGCCGCTGACGCTTGTTTATCTCTGGCGTAACAAGCGCCTGCATTATTTGCGTCAACCTTATATGGCAGGGCTGGTTATTGGTCTTGTCGTTTTGCTGTTGCCGTTTCTTTTCATGCCCGGCTTTCAGGCTATGGTCCTGAATAATCCGGAAATGGAGCGGCTTTACGAGCTTAAGTTGGTGCTTGGCACACGCACCGCTATCTATCTCACGCCGATTTTTTATGTGCTGGCCTTGTATGCGCTTTGGCGTTTGCCGCGCATCAGTTTCGATTTGCTTTATGCGGCGACCGGTCTTGTGTTTTTTGTGCTCATTGTCAGCACGGCGGCGCCACTTGGATGGTACTTGTGGCTGCTGCCATTTCTTGCCTGGCATCAGGCGCGGGCGAATACCGAAGGCCGTTTGCTGATAATTCTCTTTAGTTTGGTGGTTATTGCCGGTCATGTGGCTTTGTCTACAGGAGCTGACACGCCTTGGGGTCTAGTGAATGGTCCGTCATTCCTCATGAATGTAGCCGTGCCGAACATGGCGCATCTTTATGCCTTATGGCAAACCGCGATCACGGTTTTGGGCTGCATTCTGATGTGGCGCATGCAGCGCGAGACGATCCGCCAGAATGATTATTTCCGCCTATCACGCCGGCCTTTGGCGATTGCCATCACCGGCGATTCTGGCGCTGGTAAAGATGTGTTTGCGCATCGCTTGATTGATTTATTTGGTTCGCACTCGGTTAGTCATCTTTCCGGCGACAGTTATCATTTATGGGATCGCGATGGGCCGAAAAACATCACGCCACTTAATCCGCGTGCCAATGATCTGCAGTGCTTTACTGAAGATATGCGCGCGTTGATGGAGCGGCGGACGGTACGGGTGAGGAATTACGATCATTCGAAAGGCCGTTATGTGGCGCCGCGCGCAGTGCCGGGGAATGACGTCGTGATTGTTAGCGGGCTGCACGCGCTTTACGATGATCGCTTGCGTCCGCGTCTTGGCGTTAGCATCTATCTTGATACTGATGATGTTCTGCGCCGCTTCTGGAAAATTCGCCGTGATGTGAATGAACGTGGATACGATCCCAAGAAAGCCAAAGAGGCACTCAAGCAACGCCAACAGGATGCCGCTACTTACATTCATCCGCAGAAACAAAATGCCGATCTTATTTTTAGTCTGCAGCCGACGGATCCCGAGAGGCTTGATGGCGATCCGACAAGAAATGGTCATTTCAAACTACATGTTGTGGCGCGGCACGGGCTTTATCATGAGCATTTGGCTGTGTTGCTGGCGGCAGTGTGTGGCCTAGAGGTGAAGATGACGCCTTCGCCCGACTTGCATGAAATTGCCTGGGATATCGAAGGCGAGGCGGCGCCCGCCGATGTCGCTTATGCTGGCGAAAAGCTTTTGCCGCATTTTGCCGAAATTCTTGATAATCATCCGCGTTGGGGCGGGGGCATGATCGGTGTTATGCAGCTTTTTGCGCTTGCGCATATCGATAGCAATTTACGGGATTGCATGCCGTGACCGCGCCGATCACCATTCTTCACCGTCGTAATAAGGTGGAGATGCTTTCTGCCCTACCATCGGGCGCCTGGGTTGAGATCGATATCGATTTGTTGAATGGCGTTCCGGTACTTACGCACGATCCGATCAAATCAACTTCGGCTGCGCCTGAGCGCCTTGCCGATTATTTGCCGCAAGCTATTCGGCGTGGTGTCGCTGGTTTTGTATTGGACTGTAAGCGTGAGAATGCCGAGCGTCCGGTTGAGGCTATTCTTGCCGAGCATAAAATCGTGGATTATTTTTATATTAACGAAATGGAAATTCAGGGCGATATGCGCCTTGCGCGCGAGCGTATGCATAAAACCGCCATTCGCATCTGGCAATATCGCGGCGCGCGCGATCTCCTTCGTTATGTCGAGGACACGCGCAAGGCAAAAGAGAATGGGCCAAATTGGGCCTGGGTGGATTGTTGGCAGCGCGGGTTATCGGAGGGTATCGGTAGAGCGTTTATTCCGCTCACGCAAACCGATGCGCATGCGTTGCAGCGGCTTGAAGTGAAACTCTGTATCTGCTCGCCGGAACTTTATGCTCATCGCTACGACGTAACCTACAAAGCGGGAGAGCTTGAGGAGATTTATCGCGGCGTCGTCAATTATCGCAAAAAGCTGATGCATGTCGGCATTCAGCCCGAAGCCGCCTGCACGAAATTCCCGTGGCTGTGGACGATGGATATTGATTTGTTGTTGAAGGCGAAGGCTTTGGGACTTGGCGGCTAGTCGCTAACGGTAAGAACCCGGTAACGCCCAGCCGCCTTTCTGTCCGGCGGATATCCTGGTTACAATCCTACATGTGCTGTGTCAGAGGCGCCCCGCGTCTGGCGCGGTTAATTCTTACTTGAAGATCGTTAGGATTCATTCTCTCGTACCAGTTGCAAAATCCCCTGGATGCATCGGCAAATAATCTTATCGCGCCTGTCGCTGCAAGCCCGCTTCCGACAACTCCCACCAGGGTATTTCCGCTGCCAAATCCGAGAACCGCTAATGTAGCGCCGCCTGCCGTTTGAAATGCATCTTTCATTGCTGTAGTTCCTAAGCTTGCCATGATTTTCTCCTAATGTTTTCGGTCAAATCTATATTTTTATTCTATGCGATAGACATGAAAGTATTTGAGGTCATTGTGCGTGACCTGTGAGGTAAATCACTAAGTTTGGGATTTAGGAGAGAGGGATGGTTTTTTCGTCAAAAAATGACGGATATTACTCAATCCGTCCGGCAGAGCGGAGGATGCGGCTGTTGCGCTCGGTCAAACGCTCTGAGGTTTTGTCTTGCCGCAATGGACCCAGCCCTTCCTGACGTGGGGCACGGTCATCGCCGGTTACTTCACTTTCTATCAGATTGACTAGCACGCTTGGTAAACGGCCATGCTCGGGCATACCACTGCCGATGCCTTCCAGCTCATTACCTGCGGGACCACGGAACAACTCATCCGCAAGACGGCCGGTGCAGTTGCTGTGCCAATGGGATTTGAGAAGTTTTTGCATGTCTTTTGATAATTCAGGCAAATGATCGAGCGTTTCCTTGAATAACAGCACGAGGCCGTCGATCACGCGTTCGGCATGATGATCGAGTTCATCGAGAGAGTCGGAAGGGGTATCGGTTTCATCCGTAAGAGAATGGATGCGCCGCAAAAGATCAACGGTCTGGCCATTGCGCTGCTGGCGATCTTTTTCCGGCATAAAGATGTCTTCATGCGGGGGCTTGCTGTAGGTATGAACACAAGTTGTCAGGCGGTCGATGACGACGTTCGACCAGTAAAGCCATTCTTCGAAGTCCGGCTTTTGTGAATCTTCTCTGATTCCGGAACCTTGCATGCGCGGATCCTAACCTAAAATGGGTATTTCCGCAAGATAATGCGCGGCATGCCATTGCCCAAATAGTGTAGAAACTTGCTGTTTTCGCAATGCACTCCACACGCATGTCCCCAGATGCTGAATGCAGGAAAACTCATAACCCGTTCTAACAAAGAATGAATCGGGTTGTTTTTGCTATGCCGCCTTGGCGCACATTTTTTTGCGGGCTTCTTCCATCTCTTCGGGCGAGACATCGCGTTTGTGCGTCGCAAGCATCCATTTGTTGCCGAAAGCATCCTGAACGGAACCCACGCGGTCGCCCCAGAACATATCTTGCACGGCCATCGTTTCTTTTAATCCCGCTTGTGTGGCTTGGCGGAAAGCTGCGTCGACATCATTGATATAGACATAGAAGCTGGCGGTGTTGGCGCTCATTTGTGGATTGGTATCGGCGAGAAAAACTTTCGATGTACCGATCTGGATGCAGGCATGCATGATTTTGCCGCTTGGGTCGGCCATTTTGTACATTTCTTTTGCACCAAAGGCCTTGGTGTAAAGCTCGATTGCTTTGGCGGCGCCATCGACAATCATATTAGGGGTGAGGGTGGCAAAGCCTTCAGGAATGGGGGCGGGCATGAGAGCCTCCTTACATTGCGGTTGATAGGATGTTTATTATATAGCGCTAGCCAGAAGTGAGCTACGCCGAATTTAGTTTCCGCGCAGCGCGCGTTGTCGCAGCAGATGATCTGCCAGTACGCAGGCCATCATCGCTTCGCCTACGGGGACGGCGCGAATACCCACGCAGGGATCGTGACGGCCCTTGGTGACGATCTCGGTGTTCTTGCCGTGCACATCGATGGTTTGCTTCGGTTGCAGAATCGAGCTGGTCGGTTTCACGGCAAAACGCACTGTAATATCCTGCCCGGACGATATGCCGCCGAGAATGCCACCGGCATGGTTGGATAGAAATTCGGGAGTGCCGTTTTCGCCGGCACGCATTTCATCCGAGTTTTGTTCGCCCGAAAGCTCGGCCGACGCGAAGCCATCGCCAATTTCGACGCCCTTCACGGCATTGATCGACATCATGGCGCGCGCGAGGTCGCTATCAAGTTTATCATAAACCGGATCGCCCAGACCGGCTGGCACACCCGAAGCCGTTACTTCGATAATGGCGCCAGCGGATGATCCGTTCTTGCGGGCGTTTTCGAGAAATTCTTCCCATGCTGGTACGGCTTTTTTATCCGGACAGAAAAATGGATTGTTATCGATCTCTGCCCAATCCCAATGCGAACGTTCGATCTTTTGCGTGCCGATTTGAATGACCGCCCCACGAATTTTTATGCCGCTACCGAGAACTTTGCGTGCTACGGCACCTGCTGCTACGCGGCAGGCTGTTTCGCGAGCAGAGGACCGCCCGCCGCCACGGTAATCGCGAATTCCGTATTTCACTTGATAGGTGTAGTCCGCATGACCAGGACGAAATTTATCTTTCACATCGTCGTAATCTTTTGAACGCGCATCGGTGTTTTCGATCAGCATGCCGATCGGCGCTCCGGTGGTGACGCCTTCGAATACGCCCGATAAAATTTTTATCTCATCGGCTTCCTTGCGCTGCGTCGTGAATTTCGATTGGCCGGGCTTGCGGCGATCCATCCAGGGCTGGATATCGGCTTCGGTGAGTGGGAGCAGGGGCGGGCAGCCATCCACTACCACGCCAATCGCAGGGCCATGGCTTTCGCCGAAGGTGGTGAAACGGAAGAGGGTGCCGAAGCTGTTGGAGGCCATGCTTAGCCGTCTTTCTTGGCAAAATTACTCAGCAATTCGGCAATTTCTCCCGCTTGATCGGCGGCCATCATGCCCACCGTGTGATAGCCAGCATCGACATGCATGACTTCGCCGGTCACGCCGGTGCCGAGATCGCTCAGAAGATAAAGCGCCGAATGGCCGACCTCGAGCGTCGTTACGTTGCGCTTGAGTGGTGAGTTAATTTCGTTCCAGCGTAGGATGTAGCGGAAATCGCCAATGCCGCTGGCGGCCAGTGTTTTAATCGGCCCGGCAGAGATTGCGTTTACGCGGATTTTGTTGCCGCCGAGATCGACCGCGAGATAACGCACGCTGGCTTCGAGCGCTGCCTTGGCTACACCCATCACATTATAATGCGGCATCACGCGCTCGGCACCGATATAGCTCAGCGTCAGCAAACTGCCGCCGTTGGTCATCAGTGGGGCAGCGCGCCGGCACAAGGCGGTGAAGGAATAACAGGAGATATCCATCGTGTGCAGGAAATTGCCGCGCGTGGTGTCGAGATAAAGGCCGTCGAGTTCGTTCTTGTCGGAGAAGGCGATGGCATGAACGACAAAATCGAGTTGTCCCCATTTTTCCTTCAGCACGGCGAACAGGTTGTTCAGGCTGTCTTCATGCGTGACATCGCAGGGCGCGACGATTTTGGAACCGACGGATTCGGCCAGAGGAACCACGCGCTTCTGTAACGCCTCACCTTGATAGGTGAAGGCCAGCTCGGCGCCATGCGCCGCGCAGACGGAGGCGATGCCCCAGGCCAGCGAACGGTCATTCGCCACGCCCATAATCAGGCCGCGCTTGCCTTTCATTAACTGGCCCGTAACGGGCGCCGCAGGAACCGGAGCGGAATCCATCGAAAACCTCATTGTTTCAACAGTAAGGCCCCTAATCTACACGATTGATTCTTAGGGTCAAATAAGTGATGAAGAGGGGGAAAGGGCTTTTCTGTATGAAACTGATGTTAAATCTTCGGGCCCAATACGAATCCCGCATTGCCAAGGGTGATTTGCGCCCCGATCCAGCGCAGGCCGAAGCCGTGGGGATTCTTGAGGCTCTGGCCGGAAAGCTGAAAAACTATCGTCCGGCCGTGGCGCGGGGGGCGCTGGCCAACTTTTTCCTGGAAACGAAACATCCGCCGCAAGGGCTCTATCTGTATGGCGATGTGGGCCGCGGCAAAAGCATGCTGATGGATCTGTTTTTTGATTCTGTCGATATCAAGAAAAAGCGCCGGGTCCATTTTCATCAATTTATGCTCGAGGTTCATGCGCGCCTGCATAAGCTGCAAACCGGGCCGGAAATGGCCGAGGGTATTTTACCGCGATTGGCACGCGATCTTGCGCGTGAGGCATGGCTTTTATGCTTCGATGAGTTTCATGTCGGCAATATCGCGGATGCGATGATTTTGGGTCGGTTGTTTCAATCGCTGTTCGATTATGGCGTTGTGGTGGTGGCGACGTCTAACTGGCCACCGGACGAGCTTTATAAAAACGGGTTGCAGCGCGATCGGTTTCTACCGTTTATAGATCTGATCAAGCAGCGCATGCAGATTTACAAACTCGCCGGCGCCAAGGATCATCGCTACGAGCAAATGCATGGTACGCAGAATTATTTTTCGCCTCTTGGGGCAGAGGCGACTGCGAAACTGCAAGCGATCTTCGCGCAGCTTTCCCACGGCGCGCCAACGGAAAAAGTAAAATTGCCGGTTGAGCATCGTGAGGTTGAAGTACCACGTGCGTCGCGCGGGGTGGCCTTTTTTAATTTTGAGGAATTATGTACCCGTCCGCTTGGCCCAGCCGATTTTCTGGCGATTGCGCAATGCTTCTCATCTGTGCTGATCGATCAGGTGCCTCAGCTGGCCCCTGAACGACGTAATGAAATTTCACGCTTCACCACGCTGATTGATGCGCTTTATGAGGATAAGGTGAAGCTCTATATGGCTGCGGCTGTCGCGCCCGAACAGCTTTGCGCCGCAGGCGATCAGGCTTTCACGTTTCAGCGCACGGTTAGCCGATTGGTTGAGATGCAATCAGAGGAATATCGACAGAAGCCGCATTTATCCTGAGTGCTATCCCAGCAATCTATACGAGACCATGCAATACAGCATCGGCAGCGAGAGCACGAAGTTGGCTCGGCTCGTCAGCATTGCAACGCGTGCGGCTTTTGCTTTGGCGCCGTCATCGACCTTCACGATGCCGAGGGCTTTCTTCTGGTTTGGCCAGATAATGAACCATACGTTGAAGGCCATGATAAGGCCAAGCCACATACCGGTGCCGATCGTGCGATAGGGGCCGACCAGCATAAAGGCCTGATGTGCGTAGCCGTTCAGGTAAGAAACAATGAGACCTGTCACCACGGTCGAAAGGGCACTCCATCGGAACCAGAAAAGCGCTTCGGGAGCGATGAATTTACTAACCGCCGGTTTAAGGTCGGCAGAAATTTTTGGCATCATCGGCATTTGCACGAGATTGAAATAGTAAAGAAGCCCGATCCAGGTGATGCCCGAGAGCACATGCAGGAATGTAAAGAATGGTGCCCAATAATCGCGATGGCCAACGCGATAGCCGTGGTACCAGACGATCACGACGACAGCGAGGGCGGCGCCTAAGGCCATTGCGTAATAGAGCTTTTCGAGGATGCGGGACATCGGGAGGCTCCTTCTTGTGGGAATAAGGGAGGGGGAGCAAGGGGTTAGGAAGGCTAATACGTAGCCTCTGCACAGGCAAGCTTATATGCAATGTTTGACTTTACTGCTGAAATCCTTGTAAAAACTGGCTCATTCCTGGGAAAGCGATACAGCGTTAAAGCTGTTATCCGTCACCGTCTAAGCGGCTGAACTACCGGGACAACTCGACATAAGGAAGTCATTGCAATGACGAAACGTGCAGAGTCCAAATACAAAACCGACCGACGCCTTGGTGTTAATCTCTGGGGCCGTCCCAAAAGCCCGATCAACAAGCGCGAGTATCGCCCCGGCCAGCATGGTCAGGCCCGCAACAAGCCGTCCGATTACGGCGTGCAATTGCTTGCTAAGCAAAAACTGCGCTTCTATTACGGCAATGTCGGCGAACGTCAGTTCCGCCGCTACTACCAGGAAGCCATGCGCCGCAAAGGCAACAACGGCGAAATTCTGGTTCAGCTTCTCGAGCGTCGCCTCGATACGGTTGTTTATCGCATGAAGTTTGCGCCGACCGTCTTCGCTTCACGCCAGATCGTCAATCACGGCCATGTGCTGGTGAATGGCAAGAAGGTCAACATCTCGTCCTATCAGGTAAAGGAAGGCGATGTTATCGAACTACGCGCCAAGGCGAAAACCATGGCGACCGTTCTAGCCGCTGCACAGCTTGCCGAACGCGATGTGCCTGACTTCATGACCGTCGATCACGACGCGATGAAGGGCACCTATGTACGTGTACCGGCAATGGGCGATGTGCCGTATCCGGTGCAAATGGAACCGAACCTCGTCATCGAGTATTATTCGCGCTAAAGCGAGAACTCGTAACTAGCTTCGAGACCGAGCGTATTGCTGCCTACATCGTTAACGCGAATGTGGTTGAAGCCGCCGCCAACGCGCAGCTTTTCGATCACTTCGTAGGTGAGCGAAATATTTTCCTGCAAATCCCATTGATCGGTGCCGGCAACGGCATCGTGACTTTCGCGCGCACCGCCGGCGAGATCAAGTTCCCATTTGCCCTTAGTGCTGGTAAGGCCCCAGATCACATAATTGCGATCCAGATCAGCCTGGCCGCCGAAATTATTTAACCGGGCATATTCGATGTAAGGCGCGGTTGTCATTTCATTGCCCAGATCGAATGTGTAGGTTCCCGCTGCGGAAAAGCCCGTTTCCGGTTTCTCATCTGGCAGGTGCACACCGGCATGCGTGTAGGAAAGATGATAGGCAGCGCCTGTCGCGCCAAAGATATCCTGACCCTGCAAGGCGACCGTGACGGAATCAAAATCATTGGTGTTAGCAGCACCACCATCGGTGAGTGTAAAGCGCCCCGGACGATCGACGAACATATCGCCGGCTGATGGATGAGCAAAAAGCGAGTTTGATAGAAAGGTCGTGTCGAGGAAAAAGGTTTCGGCCGATAGGTAGGCGGCGCCGAGCCATTTGGTTGCGGGAACTGAGGGAATTTTTACATCGGCACCGAAACCGATCATCTCATCCTGTTCGTAATCGCTGCCGAAGGAATAAAAGATTCCCGGCGGTCCGTTGTTGCTCCAACCGGTACCGAAATGTGGATGAATCTTGCCGGCATACAGTGCGACGGCATCGCTGCCATTATCCGGGCGCACGGTGAGGTAGATCTGGCGGAGGGAAAGGCCTTCGCTGCGCATGAAACTAGTGCGGTCGGGATAATAATCGTCGCTGTTGTTGAAGCGTTGATGTTCGTATTTCAATGCACCGTTGACTGTGGCCCAGTTTGACCAATTGAAATGGCCGTAGAGATTGGTCTCGTCAAAAATCGCGCCCTTTGTTGTGGTGTTATCCGGTTTGGTCGCCTCGGCCTGAAAAAATCCATCGCCTTCGGCGCTATAGCTAAAGCCGGTCGCATCGGCATCTGGAGCAGGGCCAGGTCCTGCCTCATTCTCGGCCACAATGGCAGGCCAAGAACGCGATGGGCTGGGCGCTTCCTGTGCATGTAGGTTCGATGCGCTCAATAACCATAGCGCGGGTGCCAAAAAAGTAATGCGCATATACATGAGGTAGCGCCGTTATAATTATATTGCTTGCACCCGGCTAATAAAGCCACCGACTTCTTTTTTCAATAGCTCTGCTTGCCTGGATAGTTCGGACGCTGCCGACAAGGTTTCGCCCGCCATGCGGCCGGTCTCGCCGGACGATTGCGAAATGCTTGTGATATTGCTGGAGACGTCGCGCGTACCGTTAGCGGCTTCGCCAACGCTGCGGGAAATTTCCTGGGTGGCTGTGCGTTGTTCCTCGGCCGCTGCGGCAATTGCGCTCATGATGGTGTTGATCTCGGCAATGATTTTTGAGATTGCCTCGATATCATCGCGAGCCTCGGTCGTAGCTGTTTGGATGCTACTGATCTGGCTCGAAATGTCTTCTGTCGCCTTGGCTGTTTGGTTGGCAAGACTTTTGACTTCCGAGGCAACGACCGAAAATCCTTTGCCTGCTTCGCCTGCGCGTGCGGCTTCGATTGTGGCGTTTAGCGCAAGTAAATTAGTTTGTGCGGCAATCTGCTGTACCAGCTCGACCACAGAGCCGATTTTCTGCGCGAGATCGGCGAGCGTGTTCATCGTGGTGCTGGTTTTTTGAGCCTGCATTACAGCGCTATCGGCCTGTTTCGAGGCGCCGATAACGCGGCTACTGATTTCGCCAATCGAGGTGGTCAATTCTTCTGCTGCCGAGGCCACGGTTTGTACATTGACGCTGGCCTCTTCGGCTCCCGCTGCAACGGACGTTGCCTTGTTGCTCGTATCCTGCGCCATGTTCGTTAGAGTTTCTGAAGTCGATTGCATCTCGGTGGCCGCGGCTGCAACCGTATTGACGACGCCAGCAATCGTTGATTCGAAAGTTTTGACCTCTTGTTCGAGCTGCTTGGCGCGTTGCTCCTGCTTGCGCGTAGCTGCCTGCTGCTGTTCAACAAGCCGATTGCGTTCAAGCCCGCTGTTTTTAAACACGTCGAGCGCGTTGGCAAGCAAGCCTAACTCGTTTTTGTGGCCCAGATTGGGAATGATGGTTTCAAACTTCTGGTCGGCGATGGCCGTCATTGCTGTTGCCATACGTTTTATCGGACTTACAATCCAACTCGTGACTACATACACGGCAAAAAAACATATTATGAGTGCGATGGCGCCGGCAGTAGAGAAGATAAGCACAATAGTTGTAAAGCCGCGATCGGCGGTTTCGTAAGCTTCTTTCGGGCCCGCTTGCTGTACGGCGATGAGCTTGTCCAAGATATCGCCCAGATCATCGTAGGAGAGCATGAAATCTTTTTTTACTTCTTCTATTTTGCTCTTGTCGTTATCCTTTAGAGCACGCTTCGCATTTTCAGCTACTGCTCGCACTTTTTCCATTAGGGGGGTGGCTTGCCCGATAAGTTCTTTTTCTTCTGAGGAAAGAGATGTTCCTAAATAACTTTTCCATGGTTCAGAAATTTGTTTTTCGGCATTATCAATTTTCTCTATTGCTTTGTCATAGCTCAGCTCGTTCTGAGAAGAGTCGTTAATGCCTCTGAATATTGAATCGTAGCCATCACTGACCGTTTTTAGTTCCATCATAGGGACGATGTCTTCGAAATAAATCGAAGAGAGACTGTTTTTCATCTCTTTCGATGCAATGAAGCCATAAAAGCCGATGCCGGCGATAACGATAATTAAACTCGCGACGATCGTGAAAAGAAGAAATTTGATCGTAAGGTTGGATTTGTTGAGCATGACGAAATTCCTCGCACCATTTTTTTGATCGATGAGATCATCAATTAGGATGGCAAGATTTAATTATTAGTTAGTGGATATCAAAGGGAAATATTTTTTTGAATACGATAGTGCGTAAAAAAAATTATTTGATCGTGTATGACGAAAAAATAGTACGGGCGTATTCGCGAACACTTACCTTTTGTCATGCTGCACTATACAAGCGGCGTTATGAAAAAAATTCTTACTGTAATGCTGATGTTTATTGTGATTTCAATTCCGCGCGCGTTTGGTGCGGAGGCGGTCGATTGGACGCCTTGCAGTAACGATATAAAAAAATTTGAATGTCAGGGAGCCGAAGGCGATTACAAAACTTATCGTTGTCTTACCAAACACGACAACGCATTGTCGAAAGAATGTTATGCTGTGACAATGGAGTATGAGCGAACGATGGGCGCGGAGTGATTTAGGTCCAGCCCAGCTTTCTGCGCGGATCGTATGTATTTTTCTTCGCCCATTTCTCGATGAATTCGGCGAGATCCTCGGGCGGCGGTTCCGGCAAAACAATTTTCAGTTTCACGAACATATCGCCGTGGCTGCCGCCAGCCATTGGTACGCCTTTGCCTTTAAGGCGCAGAGTCGAGTCGGTGTTGGCGCCTTTCGGCACTTTCACGGTTACATGACCATCCAAGGTGGGTACTTTTATGCTCGCGCCCAGAACTGCTTCAGGTAGGCTGATCGGTACATCCAGATAAATATCGTTATCTTTTCGTGTGAACCATGGATGCGGTTCAATATGCATCTCGATTATGGCATCACCCGCCCCTCCCCCAATACCAGCCATGCCCTGGCCGCGCAGGCGTAGCTTATGGCCTTCGCTGGTACCGGGAGGAATGGTGACGTCGATTGTTTTGCCGCTCGAAAGTGTCAGCCGTCGTTTGCCGCCCATGCTTGCTTCAACAAAAGGAATGGCGAGTGAGTAGGTGACATCCGGTCCACGCACATTACCGGGACCACGCTTGCCGCCGCGCGCGCCACCCATGGCGCTGCTAAGAAAATCCGCAAAAATATCTTCACCGCCGCCAAATTGTGAAAAGGGATCACTGCCACTGCTGTGGCTGTAGTTGCGCCAGTTTCCACCACCGCTGCTGCCGTAGGGATCGGCGCTGCTGAAAGCTTTTTCGTTGCCCATCCCATCGATTTCGCCACGATCAAAACGCGCGCGCTTGTCCTTATCCGACAACAAATCGTAGGCGGCTGTTATGTCTTTGAATTTTTGTTCGATGTCCTTGCGACCTGGATTAACGTCCGGATGCAGTTTTTTTGCCAACTTGCGATAAGCGCTCTTAATTTCGTCAGCGCTGGAGGATTTGGAAACGCCTAATATTTGATATGGATCACGCATGAATAACGCACAGGGGCTGGAATTTATTGGCTAGCGATGAGTATATCCATCGCCAGCCCTAGCCACTAGCCACTAAGTCTTATTGGGAAATAATTTTCCAGGTTCCATCCGGTTGCTGGCAAGCAGTGCCGTAGCCCTGCTTCTGCTGGCCGCCGACAACGATCGTTTGCTGAAATTCGCGGCAGTAAGCGCCACCCTGCGAATAGCCGTCACGCACCGGGGTAATCGTTCCGGAATTCCCATTTTGAGGATTATTCCAGGTGATTTGCTGACCAACGGGTGCCGTATAAGCGCGTTGTTCGGCGGTCGCCATGCGCTTGCGATCGGCATCGTCGACCATGCCGCCAAGCTGATTGCCAACAAAACCGCCAAGCAAAACGCCTGCGAGTGTGGCAGCGGCATTGCCGGAGCCATGGCCGATCTGACTACCAATTAATCCACCGGCGGCTGCGCCGCCAAGGGTTCCCACTGTTTCACCCCCACCCCAATTATCAGTCTGGCAGGCCGAAACGAGAATCGCGGCTGCAAGAACGGCAACAACCGATATACGAATCATGACAAAACCCCTTTAGTTTGTATGGTGCTTCTTAAAAGCCTACCCTAAGGGCCAATCTTGGCGCAACTGTGACAGAAATAAGTAAACCCAATGCCTCCAAACGCCGATATTAACCCTCCTACCGAGCCTTGGGCACTATTCCGGGAATGGTATGTGCTGGCTGAAAAGAGCGAGCCGAATGATCCCGGAGCCATGTCTTTGGCGACAGTTGGCGGGCACGGAATGCCGGCGGTTCGCATAGTATTGCTTAAGGGTTACAACGAGCAGGGGTTGGTCTTTTATACCAATCGCGAAAGCACCAAGGCCAACCAACTAGCGCGGCATCCGAAGACTGCAATTTGCTTACATTGGAAATCGATCCGGCGTTCGATCAGAGCGGAGGGCACCGTCGTACCGATATCCGATGCCGAATCGGATGCCTATTTCGCTAGCCGTCCACGTGGCGCACAAATTGGTGCATGGGCATCGGATCAGTCACGCGTGCTAAAAGATCGCGCCGAGCTTGAAAATCGTGTGAAAGAATTCGAAAAGAAATATGAGAATGTTACCGTGCCGCGTCCGCCACATTGGGGAGGGTATCGGCTGGTGCCATTGTCTTTAGAATTTTGGCAGGACAGGGAATTCCGTTTGCATGATCGCATCCTCTATCATCGTGCCGATGAAAAGGCGCCCTGGATTCAGGAAAGGCTTTATCCGTGAGTGGTAAAACGGCTTTGATGATGAGTGACGATGGCCGCATCCGGCGGATCGCGACTTACGCGAGCGTTAGCGTGTCAGTAGTACTGATCGTTTTCAAGCTTGCCGCTTACCTTTACACGGATTCAGTTGCGATGCTGTCATCGCTGCTCGATTCCACGATCGATCTGATCGCTGCGCTAGTAACTGTTTATGGTGTCGCGAGTGCATTGCGGCCGCCGGATCGAGAACATCGCTTCGGACATGGCAAGGCGGAGCCGCTGGCGGCACTTGCGCAAGCGGCGTTTATAGTCGGTTCGTCCGTATTGCTGGGCTACGAGGCTTTGAGCCGTTTTTATCATCCCCATGATGTCGAAAACGAAAGTTTCGGCTATGCCGTAATGGCAGTGGCGATCGTGCTGAGTGTAGGACTTGTCTGGTTTCAGCATCGCGTTGTCCATCGCACCGGTTCTATGGCGATTGGGGCTGACAGACTCCATTATGTCGGTGATATTGCCATTAATGCTGCCGTGGTGGCGGCATTCATGTTGCATCAATGGACGGGGCTGAATTGGTTTGATCCACTCTTTGCGCTGCTTATTGCGGGGGCGCTGACTTTTAGCGCTTTTCATATCGCCGTACATGCACTCAAAGTCCTTATGGATCACGAATTACCTGATGCAGATCGCGAAAAAATAAAAATGATTGCCCGTGCGCAAACTGCTGTACGTGGCATTCACGATTTGCGTACACGCTTCGATGGCGAGCGCGCCTTCATTGAATTTCATCTTGAGCTTGACGAGAACATGACGCTGAAGACAGCACATAAAGTTTCCGATGCCATCATGGACAATATCCGTAAGGAATTTCCTCACGCCGACATCTTCATCCATCAGGATCCAGAGGGATTGACGGAAGTGCGGCTCGATCAAAAAATTGAGGATGGGGCGACGCGTCGATGAGTGATGTTCTGATGGTGGCAATGGGCATTTTGCACCTTGCTACACTAGCGGGCCTTATCGTTCTTTATTGTCGGCATATCGGTTTGCCCTGGCGCGAATGGCCGCTGATGGTATTTCTTTTGCTTTGGGCCTCGCTGGTGCTTGCGGGCTATTTACTCTCGCCCTTTGATGCGCTCAATTATTTACCGGCTTATATAATAGCGAATTTGATTGGGCTTGTGCTGGTGCTGATTGGGCACAATTCTGTTTTTGCGCCAGCGCGCGCGACGCCTTATGGCAAAATCTCATACCCAGCGTTTGACGAAATTATTAACGCCGATCGCCGACATTTATTGAAATGGCTGCTGCTTGGCACCTTGGGTGCAGCACTCATTATTCATCTGATTATTTGTTTCAGTTTTTATCCAGTTAATGCCGACAGCCTTAACTATCGTTTGGCGCGTGTGTTTTGGTATGCGAGCCACGGCAATTTGCTGCATCCATTTGTTTCCGCCGACCAGCGGCTCACTTTTTATCCGGTCGATGGAATTCTTCTTTACGTCCCATTGGTGCTTTATGGCGTTACGACTGTTTTATTCAGTATCCCATCGCTGTTTGCATGGCTGGCGATGTCTTATGTCAGCTATCGCTTTGCGCGCGCGCTGCAGGCAGAACGTCTGATTGCCCTGTTTGCCGCCTGGCTAGTGGCGATGACGCCGAGCATTCTGATCGAGGCTTCGTCGACCAACGATGAAATTCTCACCGCTGTGCCGTTGGTCATTGGCCTCTTTTTTGCTTGGCGATGGCTAGTGACGGGGGTCGAGCATTACTTCTTTCTCGCGGCCCTAGGTGCTGGGCTTTGTGTAGGAACCAAACTGCACATTTTCTTCCTTATCCCTATCATACTGATGGCGCTGTGCTGGTTTGTCTGGTTTTTGTGGCGGCGCAAAGAATCCTGGCGGCTATGGTTGCCAACCGTGCGATTGCCCGTAATTTTTTGGAGCGTTGCGATTTTCAGTATTACTGGCCCGATGTTTTTTATTCTGAATTATATTTCTACAGGACAATTTTACTTTTTCGCCCATATTTACGATCAGGCGCTCAACAACACGTTCAGTTTGCAGGATGCGTTTCAGAATTTCGTAATTTATGTATCGTCGATTATCTTTGCGCCGATTGCTGATCTCAATTTCTGGCAATCTTTCCGCGAACGCGAAATTACCAATGTGCATCTTAACAGCATTTTTGCCCCACTCATTGCGCCTTTTGTTGATACCGATCCGAAATACTTTCACCTGAAATACGTATTTCACGGTGTTATCATCCCCACCTCTGTGCTGCTTGTGGAGTATGGGCTTTGGCCGGGTTTTGCATGGCTGTTATGGCCCGTGCAGGCGATTGGCTTTCTGCGTCAGACATTTACTCTGCGCCGTTTCTTCTTGATGCTGGCGGCAACGCCGGTTATCTGGCTGGTGATCTGGTCCTGCACGACGCTTTACATGGAGGGAGTGCCAACCTACTTCGCCTTCTATCTTATGTGTGCGGCGCCGGCGATGGTGCTTTGCTTTGTTCGTTTGGGGACACCCCTGGCCAACAAGTTGCGTTGGTGGACAATTATTTTTGTCGTCGCGACCAATATCATCATTGATGGTAATGTTGGCATCAACAATACTTTCCGCGGCCTCTGGCATTTCACCGAAGATCAGCCATTCCCCTATGACTGGTTGCGCTTTCAACGGCCGGTTATTGATGAAATTCAACGCGCGAAGAAAATCCATATCGCGATTACGCATGGCAAAGTCTATTACTTCGCTTTCATGCATTGGAACCCGACCGCTTTTTATTATAGCCCCTATCAGGCGACGCCGAATATGCCGGACATTCTGCACATTCTAACCACACCAAGCGAATTTGCTTACGGTTTTATGCCAATGAAAATTCCCTTCAAGCCGACGATTGGCGTTACCTATCTCGGCTATATTCGTGGCGTGGATCGCGAGGCCATTTTTGCTTTTGGCAATGGTGTTCATCTCCGGCACGCGTCGGAATCCGATTACATCAATCTTCATCTTAGTGTCATGCAAGACGATCGGGGATTTTCACTTGGGGTCGATCCGATGATAGCCGGCTATAACCCTCAGGATAATCTGGAATTTCGCTATACGTTGATGACCCTGGATAAAAAGATTGTGTATGAACGGCCGTGGGGTTCTGATCCCGTTTTTCGTACAAGTGTGCCGCAGGATCCCACTGAACTCCATTATTTAATCAATGTTTCGATACGCTCCGGTTCCGATTACAAAAAAATGGTTTCGGAAACCTTCGGCATCGGCGGTACCGGCGCCTGGTGTATTCAGACTCCAGGCACAAATACCTGTCGGCCGGGTGATGATGATTAGACCTGTTTATTAAACCGAGCCCCTTCTTCTTCGCCAGAATTTAAATTGGCAAAACTGTGAGCTCGCTCACGTTTTTGCGCGAAAATGACTTCTCCTGACCACATTGCATCCTTTAGATTCATACATAACAACTGCAAAATACGCTGACTAATTAATCGCGACATTTATTCGCTACAGGAGAGCTATGGCCACAACGACACAATATAATCCGAACGAAATACTGGATCGGCGCCTGTTTTCAGCGGGAGCCAGCAAGACGATTTATGCCCTCGTTACACCTGAAATCGAGGCCGCAAAGCGGGCGATTTTGGGCAATTCGTTAATCGAGTATCTGCCTTACGCTGTCAGAAAGCTGGTTGCGCTGGCTTCCTTCAGGCTTAACAGTATGTTGTTTGCCGATCGTGTGCGCGCCGATTATTTCGATCAATTTCGGGACGCCTGGACAAAAAAGCAAGACCGCGTTCATCGCGCTTTTTTTGATACATGGCACGAATGGTCGAAACCCCTTGTTGATTTAGACCGAGAGCAATTCAAATTCTTTTATCCGACTGGCGGGGCCAGCGAGCCTCTGAAACACATCATTTATGATTATGGAAATATTGCCCGCGTCAAATTGGAAAAAGCGATATCGGCAAATGATTTTGCTGCTGCCCGAAATGCCATCCCGAAGATTCATATCTTCAAGGGCGAATACGAGGGCTACAAGGCATATGCGGAAGCCGCACAGATAACAGTAGTTGAGCATGATCGTGGGGACTGGAAGCAAGTCGCCGAAACATTGCCGGAAAACGAATGGTTTTTTCTTAGTCAGCCTTCGGCGATTGATGGAAATGTTTGGCATGAAGGAAACGAGTTTTTAAGGCTGATTTCCTCAAAATCTTCCACACCGCGCGTGATCATGGATATGACTTATGTTGGAGCAATAGCAAAGGCGCCTGCTGAAAAATTTGCGGTGAGCGAACCCTGCGTGCGGAATGTCGTGTTCAGTTTGTCGAAGCCATTTGGCGTATATTACGACCGCATTGGCGGTGTGTTTTCTCGCGAGCAGGATTTGGGGCTGTTCGGCAATATCTGGTTCAAGGGTCTCTTTGGTCTCATGCTAGGGACGGAGTTAATGAAACGGCACGATGTTTTTGATTTGCCACGGAAATATCATTCCATTCAAAGCGAAAGGGCATTTGAGACCGGCAAGAATCTCGGCATGAAATTAAAGCCTAGCGATGTCTATATAATGGCGATCGCCTCAGAAACAGCCGATGCCGACCCACAGCTGGCCGCCTATTTGCATCGTCCGGGATTGGATAAAACGTCGCTAGCTAGAGTATGTCTCACCAAAGGCATGGCTGAAACGATCGGCACTGCCGGCCCAACGCGCCGCCTGGCGGCACGTTCAGCGCCGTTGTTAAGGAGGGAGGAGGCATGAAGGATATTCAGCTCGTTATATCACGCTCGGATGTTCATGATTATGTCGGCGGTCTTTGGAAAACCGATATTTTTCGTCAATCTCATCAGAGTGGTGCTTTTGTCCACGGCATTGTCGACCAGTTTGCAAAACTACCGCGCCTGTTTTGCGAGACAACTAACGACAACCTTGAGCGCGCCCATTTCTCTACCTGGTGGGGTGCGATGATGCTTCGGCATGACTACGACAATCCTGTCATCGCCGATTTGTATTTGCTGCATGAAATGCAGCATGCGGGAACCATGCCTTACCGGGCTGGATTAAGTCACAAGGCCTTCTGTGAAAAAATGGAATTTAATGAGCTTGGCGCGAGTGTGCTTTCCGAAATCCAGGTCTATTTTGAAATGCCAGGATTGCGTGAATCTTCTTTTGCACACCCAATTTATGCCGACCGTTATCTCGCTGATCCGGCCATGCAGGCCTTATGGCGTGAGAATAGAGAAGTCGCCATAGAGACAATTAAACTCATGCGCCGGAACATTATGATCGGCAACGAGCATGATCTCGATATAGCCGAGCTCTGGATTAGAAAATTTAATCAACAAAATGCTGCCTACGCGCTGGTGTGGCATAGCCGCTACGATGAGATCGAGCGGCATATGGTCGATTTTCAAAATGCTGCTTATCTGGTCGGCCGTCGCGAAGCCATCGAGCTCCACCGCGATTGGCTTGATGCCGAGGCGGATAAAGATCCAATAGATCATATCCCTTTCCGCGAGGAAGCCGAAATTTCCACCAAGTTTTATTGGAAAAATAAGAGGGAATATCAGGCCGCTATGAAGGTCGAAGCAGATAGGCTACGGCAGCATATGGTGACGGATCCCGTCTTGCAGCAGGAGATCGTCAGACGAATCCTCGCCAAAAATATTGGCGATCAACCGGACTGTGCCATTCACTCTCTAGGTACCATTCGATTGCCCGGCGACAGAGACGCGTCGCTACATGTCAGGCATGCCGTCGACGCTGTTATCGTCGATGATTTTGGGTATGTCGTTCTTATTACGCGCGAAGACAATCCTGGCGCTGGTCTGAAGGCTCTCCCCGGGATTTTTATCCGCTCGACAGGCGGCCCTGATGGCGTGGAACAGGATTTAGCCGCCATCTATCGTGCTGCGGCCACCGAAACCGGTATCGACAAGCGCGTACTTGAAAACGCTCAGGTCATTCCGCTTGGCCCGCGAGTTTATGATCGTTCGTTCGATATACGTACGGCATGGGCCGATATTCCGGGCACCGGCATAGGTGCTGGAGACTTATTCGCTGTCTCGACAAAAGGTTTTTGTTTGAGAGTGAAAGAAAACCTGACGCAAGTGCCTTTGAAGGCTGGAGCAGGTGCTAAAAAAGTGAGTGTTGCGACAATTGAAGGGCTGACACCCGATCAATTTGGCATCCCCGACCATCTACCAATGATACGAGCATCGAAGAAAGCAATCGCAGACAATCTGGGATAATTTTATCCCCAATAACAAAAGGAGGGAAACATGATAACCACTGATTTCATCAGAGATGGTATGGTCATCGACCCTGCCATTCTGCAAGAGATCGTTGGAAGGGCGGTCGCAAGTAATTTCGGCGATTATCCTGATCAAGCTGCCAATTTTCTTGGCAATATTGGATTGCCAGATGGCAGGGTAGTCGGCTCATTTGTTCGGCATGCTGTGGATGGAATAATCCACGATCCGTTCGATCATGTGGTGCTAATTACACGCACCTACAATCCGGGTGTTGGTTTAAAGGCATTGCCCGGAGGGTTGATCGACCCCATCCAAAAAATCGATGGCAGAATGGTAGCCGAAAAAGCGCTCATCGCGACATTTCGGGAAGCGACACAAGAAACAAACATTAGCGAGCGTGTTCTGAGAAATGCGCGCGTCATTCCCCTCGGCCATCGGCTTTTTGAGCGGCCTTTCGATGTTCGTGTGGCCTGGCGCGATATGGAAGGCACGGATATTAAAAAGGGCGACCTAGTGCTGATTTCGACCCAGGGGTTTAGCGTGATGACGCAGGAAGATTTATCGAAAATTCCCCTAAAGGCGGGTGACGATGCCGATGCAGCTGCTGGGGTGCATGTCGATAAGATTTCCGAGCTCAAGCCGGAACAATTTGGGATTGCCGATCATTTACCCATGATACGAGCCGCAAAATTAGCTGCTGGATGGTTTAGCTTATCCTAAAACTGAAGTCGGAAATTGCGTGCGCATGACTTTTTCATGCAGGCTATATCCTGGATCAAACAATAATTCGTAGGGATGCGAAGTATCCAGCTCGATATCAACTTTCCGCACCTTCTGTTCCTTTTCACCTATCAGAGTGGAGTCAGCCCAGACTTCCGCCGGCCTGTATTCCGGTTCGATGACATCGATAGTCATGGGGCGTGGCCGGATAATGTTGGGGCTGAATTTGGGTTTGTATGGATTATTTGGCGTGAAAAGAATTATGTCATCGCCCAGACAGGCAACTGAACCGCCAGCCGAATTGCTATATGCAGTGCTCCCCACCGTAGTTGAAATGATAATGCCGTCACCAGATAGAAACGGCACGCGCTCGACATTATCGAGCGTAAACCTTAGATGCGTACTTTCGCCACCGATCATTTGACGTACACTGATTTCATTAATCGCAAAATCTTCGCGGGTGCTGCCGTCGATAAACTCAACTTTTGCCCGTAAAGGGCTTAGAATAACGGATTCGGCAGCTTTAATGCGAACGATTAAATTTTCGTCCTCTTTATTCAGATTTTCCAGAAAGCCGACATGCCCGAAATTGAGGCCGAAAACTGGTTTCCTGTGCAGGATGCCGTGTTTTAAAGCGTGGATAGCTTCGCTATCGCCACCGAGGCTAACAATTACGTCGGCATTTGCCGGATCATCGATTTGTCCGTACCGCTGGGTAAACATATGATAGGCACGCTGTGCCACTTCACGATGGGCGGCCCGGAAATGAAGTTTCATGTTCAGCCCTGCCTATGCCGACGGTGCGATAGTGGGGTGGGTAATGAGTGGCCGCTTTGATATTGAGCCACGAATGATATCTTCAATCGTCCTTTGCTCTACGCCTTCCGTCGCCATGCGCGCGATAACGGCCTGCGAGTTTTCCGGCGAGATGCCGCGGCTAATCTCGGGCAAAAAATAGAAACTTACTTCCTCTACGCCATATTTTTTTAATATTCCTGGTAGGATGGCGCGTGTATCTTCATACGACCAATCCACGCAAAAATCCGTAGCCAGGCCGCCAAAATGTGCGTTTACCTTATTGATACCTTTAACCTGCATTGCTTTACCCATTTCTTCGAAATAGGCACGCGCGGGCGTTTCAGTGATGCCGCCATTGTCTTTAACAAGGCTGTAGCTGTCATGGAGTGGATCGTAGCCTTTGCGGATCACAGCGTAAGGATGGCCCTGCCGCCCTGTCGCCCGCAAAATATTTCGAGAATTGTAGGGGGGATATTCCAGTTGAGCTGTAAGCGTAGGAGGCAAAACTTCCCTGATCGGTTCAAGAACCTGGGCGCTACGCGTACCCTGAATGCAGTGGTCAGGCCATAGAATTTGTTGTACCGCATCCGACGGAATTGCAACATGGGGACGATCATATCTAACCCTTGTGATATGGCCCCGGTGATCAGCTTCTATATCAAATGTTATGCCGCTTTGGACGGCGGCTATCGGCCGGTTATGAGCACCATTTTCGTGCAAGTAAATAGTGCTATAAACGTCGAGATTTGTCGCAAGATTTTTGTGGCTGCTAGCAAAACTGATATGGCCTTTCGGATGCCAATCCTGTGCTAGGACAACAAACCACGGCTTATCGCTGCGTTCCACATGTTCGATAAGTCGTGCAATGGGTTCGCCGATCTCTTCTCCGCCTGGCACCGGCAGACATCCGCCTTCACGGGTGGATATATTATTTTTGGCAAAACCTTTTAGAGGGTCGACTAAAAAAGCGACATTGGCAGTTGTCATGAAACCTCCTTTGTTAAGCGGCGAGATCGAAGCGATTGCGTTGTTTCTGTAAATCCTGACGGGCGCGAATGTGGCTGACGGCTACGCGGCGGTTCTGAACAAGTTCTTCAGCGGCTCCAACGCCGTATCCGTGCGGCATGTCGGGCGGCAGGTGCAGATGATCGCGGTCAAGGCGGCTCATGGCATCCCTGCACACTTCGCGACCGGCAGCGAGAATGGCAGGCGCGTCGCGATCAATGTAGGGCTTCTGCAGCATTTCGCCTTTGAGCATCCATGGCTGCAGCAGACGAACGAAGGGCGCTCCTTTTGGAAACACTTTCACTTTACCGGTTGTGAGATGCTCAGAGTAAACATCGCGGCTTAAACGGCCTTCGCCAATATCGAGGTTGGCGGGAATGAGCGTGTCGCCAGCCCAACGGCTGTTGCGATCGACATAGCGAATGGCATCGATCTCACCGGGCCAGGTGGTCTTTGCCTCGGTTTCCGATAATTTGATCAGCTCGCGCACCAACTCATCACGACCGGTGGAAACATCCGTATGACGCGCGGCAAGCTTTTGAACGAAATCGAGTAGGGGATTGTTACGATTCACCGCGATTTCTGATCCGAGGCCAAAACCTGTCACGAAACTTTCGCGATCGGCTACTTCGGTTGCTACGTGTCCAAACAGGCTGGCCGCAGCTCGTACGGAAATGCTGTCGGTCGCAAGAATGCGGGTGTTTTTAAAACCAGCCTCGTCGAGCAGAATTCGAGCTTCGCGTGAAAGCCAGCCAAGATTGCCAGAATCGAGACGGATGCCTTTGAGATCAAGATCGTATTTCTTACAGATCGCGATCGCTTTTTTTACGCCTTCCAGCGTGTCGTATGTATCGACGAGAAAAACCGTGGCGCTCGGAAAAACTTTGGCCCAGTTTTCGAAGGCTTCTTCCTCGGTATCGTGCAGCATTACCCACGCATGAGCAAAAGTGCCCATGACAGAAATGCCGTAACACATCCCGGCATAGTCGTTGGATGTGTTATCCATTCCTGCAATGTTCCCGGCGCGTGCCGACTGCAATCCGCCAATGCTGGGTGATCGGCGCAACGACATTTCGGCGAGACTGGCGAAATCTTTTGCCGATGCTTCGATAAGGGTAGCGCCAGCTTGATGCGCTTCACGTTGGGCCGCGAGTTTGACCTGGCTAGCAACCGTTGTGAGATTGGTGCTGGAGGAAATGAGGCTTAAATCCATTGCTTCGGTCATCATTTGCTGCCACCACAAGCCTTTTTTCTGCATTGCAGGTTCTTGTGGGAAAATGAGCTGCCCTTCGGGCATAGCCTTGATGTCCATCGCGAGACGCTGTTGTGACAACCAGTAGAGAAATTCATTCGGGAACAGACGAATACTCTTACCTTCGCCATCATCAATTTGCTCCTGCGCAAGATAACGAAGATGGTGTTCTTTCCATTTCCAGCCCTCGTACCATTCAGCCACTTGGCCCAGCCCGGCATTGACGAGGTAGGGAATTTTCACATTCCTTATTTCATCGGCGGCATCCTTGTAGGTATCGCCGTTGTTCAACAGGCTGCGGCAGAACACGTTCGAGGTAGTGATGCGTTCATCGACAAAGCCCAGCTTCCAGGCCGCGTAAGTCATTGTAAGCGCATAGCGATCGCAAGCGAGCGGGCCGATATCCTTAACGAAGGACTGGAAGCCTTCCGGCATAATCAGTTTTTCATATTCAGGAATAATCAAACTCTCACTCATTAACCTTTCCTCTCGATCTATGAGCCAGGCGTTAGTTGGGGCATCATCGTGCCGACATAGCGGCCCAGATTTTCGCGGAAATCGTTGGGCTCGGTGTGGCGTTCGTGAAATTGAATATTGGCTTCCGGCTTGGTGGAAAGATCAGCGATGATCTGCGCCAGGATCGGTGCGATGCCTACAACATCCACTTTCGGATTGGCGAGCACTGAAGGCCGTAAAGCCATCGAATCCGATATGCGAACCGTTGAAATGCGTGAATTGGCGAGACGACCTTGTGCATCATTCGAGAAATATCCGTGGGTCCCTATGAAGTGGGCGCTCTCGGCGCCGGATTCCATAAATGCATCGGCGGCATGGATAGTCGTGCCGAATGTATCGCCCATGTCGTCGATGATCTCGACGCGACGGCCGACTACATTCTCTTTGCCCAGCACATTCATAACTTCCGAAACGTTGGGGCCGGGCCGGCGTTTATCGATGCTGGCGAGAGGAATATCGGGTAAATTTTCTTCATCGACGCCAAGCAAGGTGGCGGCAAATTTCTTGCAGTATTTGGCAAATTTGCGTGCGTTATCGGTACCGCCAGCATCAGGTGATGCCAGACAGATTTTAGAGAACAGTTTGCTGACGCT